>CEQY01201597.1_pt1 | contig 42630 bp, 44 predicted proteins | sample 361391 | NCBI WGS metagenome assembly CEQY01 (sample SAMEA2621075, study PRJEB7988) | marine metagenome | isolation source: saline water (ENVO:00002010), including | reverse complement strand
TAAGTTAATTATGCAAAGAAATCTTAAAATGATTTTTGAACATGACCACGAGACACTTTACTCAAGTCTTGCTCAAGATGAAAGAAAATCGTTTATAGCAAAAGACAGTGTCAAAGCGGCTTCACCTGTAGAGAAACTCGCTTAAAGTTCTTCGATCTTCTTTTCACACTGAGTGATAATAAGGTTTATTTTGAGAAGAGTCTCATATTTGAATTCTTGGTATTTTTCTGGAGTCAATTCCCTGACATTCGTTGACTTTAAGTTCTCTAATACACTCATAGATTCTTCACCTATTTCTCTCGCTAGTTCCGTTAGCTTTTTGTATTCAGAAAGAACTCTTATTTTATCTTTAAAATTTTGCTGAGCAATCTTTTCGTACTTAGCTTCAATGGACTGAACAAAGCTCGTAAAAAAGATTCCGTAATTAGATTTATAGACTCGTTCAAACTCACTCACAGACTGCAACCACTCTTCTTTAGGTGATTCAAATGTTGCTTCCAGCGACTGTCTGATACTTTCAGTAATGCCTTTTATGGTTCTATACTCCTCAATAAGATCTTCCCAGAAACGTCTCTCATTGGAATTTTTCTTTGCTTGTTCACGTGCCAATGCCTTCTTGAATTCAGCATGGTGTAAGCTTGTTATCAGTACGTTATCAAGGTAGCGAAATTGTTTTTCTCTTTGTTCAAAAAGTCGGTTAATGAGTGGCTGCTCTAGATCTTTTACCGTGTAAATTTCAGCGTCATAATACCCATCGAGAAACTTCGTCCCTTGGACAAATTGAAATTCTTTTAAAGTTATAAGATGTTTTTCTAATTCACCTCTGGACTTCACTTCGACTCGGGTGTCTCCTAAAACTCTATGATTTAAGCTTTTGAGATTAATAAAGACTTCTCCTTCTAGAGGAATATTTGTTGAAATCCATAAGGTTCTTTTATCTGTAGCAAGTGAAAAAGCAAAGTGACTGTCTCTCGAATCAATCATTGCAACTTTGGATAGCCTTTCATAATCTTCCAAGCTCATTGTAGAGGGTCTAGAAAAAACATCATCAGTTTGTAAAAAGTAATAAAGAATAGGTAGTCCGATAATGAGGACTATTCCGGCTATAACCGTATGGCGAATAAGCTTTTGGATTTTTTTCTCTTGCTTAATAACATCAGTTTCAAGATCAAAAACGTCCTCTAATTGAACTTCCGTTTCAGATTCATCGATCGCTTTGGTTCTTTTTATGGGTTTCTTTTTCTTCTTACTTACAACTTTAGGTTGTTCTGGTGGTGGGGCAAGTGTCAATTCACTAGGGAGATCCGGTGGAAGATCGGGAGGCAAATCATCGTCTCTCGTCACATTTTCTTCTGGTTTACCTTCTATGACTTCCTCGAAAGATTCAGGCTCATTGGGGATTTGAGGTAATATATCTTCAACGACTTCAGGTTCAACAGCAGGCTCTTCAGAGCAAACAACTTCTTCAAAATATTCTTCAGTTGCTTCATTGATGACTTCAATCTCTTGCTGGTCTTTTTCTGCTCCTGCTAAAAAAACCTCTTGATAACTTTGAGATGACTCCCAGCCTTCTTTCCAGACAAGGGTGTCAGCATCAAGCTCTCCACTTTTAAATAGTTGATGTAGAACTTCTTCAGTGAATGGCCCAAGATGATCATTATCTCGAATTAAAAACCAGTCCATAATACTCAGTTTGCTCTCTCATTAGTTTAGCTTATAATAATTAGTATTATATATTAATTAGGTTCACACAATGAAAATTAACAAACGCACTCAAGAATCCATCAGCCCCCACCTTTCATTTTCACCGCAAAAGGATGAAGTTTATTCACGAATGATTTTAACTTCACCAAGTGACCAAGGAGTCATGAGAAATTTAGGAAGAAATGGTGCGTGTTATGGGCCAGAAGCACTTATCAACAGTTTAAAAAAATTCAATAGTCATTTTAAATTAAAAGATAATGAAAAGTTTCTTATACAAAATGTTTGGCAGGAGCTTCAGGATTCTTTTGAAGCCAATCAAAATGCGAGTGCAAATTTAATAGCTCAAAATATTGAACAGCATACTCCCCAGAAATTGGTTCATCTAGGAGGGGGACATGATCATATTTATCCTCTCTTAAAAGGAATTGAGCAGAGTGAGGCATTTAAGAATATTGTGATTCTTAACTTAGATGCTCATTGTGATACCAGAGTAGATACTTCGAGTCACTCCGGGACTCCTTTTAGAGATTATGACCGCCAGGGAGATCTCCCTTTTCATCTCATCCAATTTGGAATTCATGAATATGCCAACTCTAGATCAACTTTAGAAAAGCTTAAAAGAGGAAGTGAAGAGCATTACTTCTACAACCAATCCCTTCATCAAGACTTTGTACTCAAAGATCTTTTAACCAATATTCCTTTTAAGATCGGTAAAGAAACAGCTTTTGTTTTGAGTCTCGATTGTGATGGGATTCAAGGTGAAAGCATGCCGGCAGTGAGCTGTGTGAACTCGAATGGAATTAAGCCTGAACAAGTGTTTCACTTTATCCAAGAGTTAAATAAGTGGGAGACAAAATCTTTTTTTGGAGTTTATGAATTTAATCCCGTTTATGACACACCTTCACATTATGGGCGTAGACTTATTTCGCATTTCGTTTATGAGTATTTAAAATAAAAAAGCCCACTGAGAATTCAGCGGGCTTTTTTTTCGAGAGACATAAGGAGAAGTTATAAAAAATTCCTTTTCTTATAACCCCAACACACACGCCTATATAGTAAGCAAAGACTGTGCCAACTTTTCCAACGAGGAAGCACCATCTAAGTTACTGTTTATTGGTCATGACTGACCGTGATGCTATGTCAATATTTACGACCAAGGTGTCAGAGAATGCAACGCACGAAGGTCACACAGAGGTGGGCTTATAAATTTTTGCCTGAAATAAATATCTTTTAAATTCAATTCTTTATGGGATAATATTTTATAATATCAACAGCTTAAATAAAAAGTTAATACCTAATAAATTAACATTAATTATTAAAAAAGGATTTTTAAATGCAAGTTCTCTTAAGAAAAACTCTCGTTTGTTTAACAGTTATGTCTATGATTTTCATGGTCAGTTGTTCATCTGATTCTAAAAAAGAGTCTGAAAGTGACAGCGCATCTGACACTCTCGTAAGTGACCCAACTGGGGATTCAAACATCGAATTAAATGGATCAAGTGATGACAGCACTGCTGGCCCTATCAAAACGATCTATTTTGACTTTAACTCTTCAGCTCTTACAAGTGCAGCTAAAGCAACTCTTAGTGAAAACGCTGAATACCTCAAAATGAACGAAGCAGTGACAATTGAAGTTGAAGGTCATGCGGATGAAAGAGGTGGAGTTCAGTACAACTTAGCCTTAGGTGAAAAAAGAGCTAATCGTGTAAAAGACTACTTAGTTGGACTTGGTGTAGCATCTGATAGAATTACGACTGTTTCTTACGGAAAAGATAGACCAGTTGCATACGGTCATGATGAAGAAGCTTGGTCAAAAAACAGAAGAGCAAACTTCGTTATTACTGCAAAGTAATTTAATGTCAAAGACACTCATCTTATTGTTTTTAATATTGTGCCTGGGTTGTGGCTTAACCACAACCAGGCCAAAACAAGAAATGAGTTACGCCCAAGCAGCTTTCCTAGCTGCGAAACAAGCGAAAGCTGAAGTCCATGCCCCCCAACTCTATCGCAAAGCTGAACTCCTCTACCTCAAAGCGAAATCTGCCTATAAGAGAAAGTATTTTAACAAAGCGAAGGAATACGCAGAACAATGCCAAAAATTCTCAGAACAAGCTGAGTATCAAGCTTTCCGCAAAGTAGCTTTAGGCGAATAAACGCACATTATATTTTTCGATTCCTATTCTCTCATGTAAAATAAGCTAAACTCTTTATAAGGATTTTGGATGAAATTTTTTACATTATTACTCCCTTTTCTTCTCGTTTCTTGTTTTAAAACAGCTGAGCAAATTAAAAGAGAAGAACAAGTAGATCTACAGCTTAAACAAAGTCAGAAATTAGTATCAGAGTTAAGTAGCCAAGTGCAGGTTTTACAAAACCAACTGGCCGTCACAACAGGCCAAATTGAAGAGCTAGACCATACCAGTAAAAAACAATTACAAGATAAACAGCAAACCTATGCCCAATCATTAGAACAGATCAATGAAAAATTAAATTTGATTGAAGAGGACAATAAAAAGCTGAATGAAAAATTGGTGGTGTTACAAAACGATGTTAATGCTCAAAAGTCTTATATTAAGAAAGTGACAGGAACACTTTCTAAAATGTCAGGAACCAGCACTCGCAGTTCTGCAAGCCAACTTCAAGAAGCTCATAAACAATTTGAAAAAAACAATTATGACAAAGCTAAAGACCTCTACCTTCAAGTATTATCTGATGGTAAAATTAATAACGCTCAAAAAAACCATGTTCGATTTAATGTAGGTCTTATTTCTTATATGGACAAAAAATATGATGAAGGTCTGGTCTACTTTAGTAAGATTTATACAAAATGGCCAAAGAGTTCATTTGCTCCTCGGTCTTTACTCTATATAGCTAGATCATTTGATAAGTTGGGAAAAAAGGATGAAGCAGCAGCGAGTTACCAAGAACTGATCAATAACTACCCTCAATCAAACCATGCTAAAACAGCTAAAAAAGAAATGAATTAATATGAGATATTTAATTTCCGTTTTTTTACTTTTAGGGTGCACTCAGTTTGTTTCGAGTACTGATAGTGATTATTATCAAGAGTTTTCAGATTCAAAATCAGATGAGCTAAAAATTATCTTCTCTGGAAATATCAATGGAGAAACTCACCCATGTGGTTGCCGTAAATTTCCACGTGGAGGTCTCCCTCAAGTTTATGCTTACCTTGAAAACTTAAAAAAAGAAAAGCCTTATTTTTATGTTGATGCAGGAGATACTTTTTTTCCTCTGCCCCAAGTGTCTTCATACATTAAGCAATCATCACAATTTACAGCTAAAAAGATCGCGGAAGCTCTCGATAAGTTTTCTCTTAAGTATTTAACACCGGGTGATAATGACTTTGCCTATGGAGAAAACTTTCTGATGGAATTGGCTAAAGGAAAAAGTTTTCAATTCTTGATTACAAACGCTTCACCACAAATGAAACTTGATCATATCAAATGGGGAAAAGTAAAATTCAAAAAAACCTCCCTCTACTTTGTAGGAGTGACGGACCCTAATTTAATGACACCATCGTCTCAAAAACTATTCATCGATCCTGAAAAAGCTATCGCCTCGACATTAAAGCAGATCAAAAAAGATGCAGGGACTACTGCCTATCAAGTTTTTCTTATTTCTCACTCAGGACTTGAAAAGGATGAAACTTATGCGAAGAGGTTTCCTGAACTCAACTGGATCATTGGAGCCCACTCTCAATCTTTTTTACAAAAACAGCTTAAAGTAAAGAATACTTCTCTTGTCCAAGTTCTTAATCGGAACCATTTCCTTGGAGAAATCACACTCCAAACAAATCCTGTCACATATGATTATCAGGTGGTGGAAATGAAAGAGGAACTTCAAGATACCCTCCCCAACAATCCCCTTATCCCTTGGCTCTCAAAGTACAAGACAACTCTTGAAGAGATTCAGAAAAAAGAACAAGGGGCTATTGTTGTCAGTGCTGATCATAAATATATGCCCACCTATATTAGTTGTTCGGAATGTCACACCAAACAAGTTGACTTCTGGCAAGGAACAGCCCACGCTCTAGCCTTTCAAACATTGATTAAAAATAAAGCTGCTTATAATACTAATTGTATCGGATGCCATTCTGTTGGATTTAAAGAGGCGAAAGGCTTTTTAGTACCAGATAAAATAGTCGTTTCAGAAGACAAAGATTTTTCTATTGAAAAGTATTGGAGCGAATTTTCCTCTCATATGATCCCTAAGTCTGTTCGAGAACAATCGACACAAGTCAGAAAAAAATATGCAAAAAAATGGCTTGAGTTTGATCAAGAAAAAAATGTAGAGCACAATTTTTCTAATGTACAGTGCTTGAATTGCCATAATCAAACAGCTGAGCATCCTTTTGATGTAGGCAATAAACCAGAGCCTATGGATTTCACCCAATCATGTACCGAATGTCATACTACAGATCAATCCCCCACTTGGTATCACAAAGATTCAGATGGGATGGCCACAACATTAAATAAGAAGACTTTTAAAGCAAAACTAAAAGCAGTGAGTTGTCCTAAAATTGAGCGCCAGTAAACTTGTCCTAGGAATTGAAACCAGTTGTGATGATACTTCAGTAGCTATTATAGGAGAAAGTATTCTCTCCCATGTCAGTTTCAGCCAAATTGAATGCTTAAAGTCATGGGGTGGTGTGGTTCCAGAAATCGCGGCAAGAAACCATCTCGCAAAGATCACACCTCTGCTTGAGGAAGCGAAAAAACAAGCGGGTGTTAGCTTTAAAGAGATCTCACTCTTAGCGGTTACATCTTACCCAGGTTTACTCGGTCCCCTTCTCACAGGAATCAACGCCGCTAAAACTCTCTCTCTTATTTATCAAAAACCGATCCTACCAGTGAATCATCTTTATGCGCATCTGGAAGCCATTCACCTTACGGAGAGAATTTCCTATCCCTATTTAGGAGTCCTTCTTAGTGGTGGACATAGCCTATTTGTGCTCGCTCATTCTCCTGGTCGGTTTGAAATACTCGCAGGGACAATTGATGATGCCGCGGGAGAAGCCTTTGATAAAGGAGGCAAGCTCTTAGGACTTGGTTATCCGGCAGGTCACATTATTGATAAGCTTGCCCAGCAGGGAGATGCCAAGCGCTTTGAATTCCCAATTGGTCTTAAAAGTAGTGCTGATGCTAGGTTAAGTTTTTCCGGCACCAAAACTGCTCTTCGTGTTTTTCTTGAGAAAAACAAAGAACTTAGTTTAGAAAAAGACTCGCAAGATCTAAAAGATATTTGTGCCAGCTATCAAAAATCAATTGTGGACGCAGTTGCACTCAAATTGAAATATGCTCTTAAAGAGCTTAAACAATTTAACATCAACCAATGTCCTATTGTGGTAGGAGGTGGAGTTGCGTGCAATTCACACTTGAGAGCTTGTTTACAACAGAAATTTAAAAACGTATATTTCGTGAGTCCTCAGTTTTGTACTGATAATGGAGCCATGATCGCAAACTATGGGAAAATATATTTTGAAGATCAAATTCCATTTCCAGAATGCCTGGAGATCGATGCCAAGAATAGATTTATAAACAAAGCAGATTTTTTAAAATGAATAATAAAGTACAGGCCAATAAAAAGCTGGGGCAACATTTCCTTACCAACCAAAATATTATCTCGAGTATATGTTCCGACTTTGAAGACGAGGCTGATGCTATTATTGAAGTTGGTCCTGGTCCTGGAATTTTAACTGAAAAATTATCTCAAATTTCCAAACCTTTCTTCGTGGTAGAAAAAGACACTCGCTTCAAGGAGAATTTAGAGCAAGTGGTAGGAGAAGATAAGGTCTTTATCAAGGATGCACTCACCTTTTCTTGGCAAAGATTATTTAAATATTTTCAACTCAATGATAGCAAAATTTGGCTCGTTTCAAATCTTCCCTACAATGTTGGGACCGTGCTCTTCACTCAATTTCTAAGTGTGCCTCAAATAAAATATATGACTCTCATGTTTCAAAAAGAAGTGGGAGAAAAAACAATTGTCAGAAATATAAAAAATGAAATGAATGGTTTACTTTTTTTAAGCCAAAACTATTTTCAATCCAAAAAATTGGTTAAAGTCAGCCCTGGCTCTTTCTCTCCTCCTCCTAAAGTCGACTCTATTGTGATCTCCTATACCAGACGGGAACACCCAGATGTCGCTATTGATGACTTTGAAACCTTAAACTCTTTTCTCAGAGTTCTCTTTGCGATGAAAAGAAAACAAATTCAAAAAGTGCTCAAAGCAAAGTATCCAGAGGATAAAATTACAGAAGGTTTAAAACATGCAAGCATTGAAGCGTCACTTCGTGCTGAAAGTCTTACCTATCAACAAGTATTAGACTTGTTTCAACACTTAGAGTTGAATCGTTAAAAAAAATCCATTAAGATGAAACTACTATGGCCGGAATCAAAATTATCACTAAAAATAAACGTGCCCACTACGACTATCTGCTAGAAGATAAATTCGAAGCTGGTATTAAACTACAAGGCACAGAAGTCAAAAGCCTCCGTGATGGCAAATGCGTTATGAATGATGCCTTTTGCACCATATCCAAGCAGAATGAAGTCTGGATCAATCAGCTTCACATTGCACCGTATCAATTCGGGACTTATGATAATCACCAAGAAAATAGAAAAAGAAAACTTCTGTTAAATGCCAGTGAAATCAAACAGATACAGAAATCTCTTGCCACAAAGGGTCAAACTTTGATACCTACTAAAATATATTTTAAGGGTAGTTTGGTGAAGGTCGAAATTTCACTTGGTAAAGGGAAAAAACTTCACGACAAACGTGAATCCACTAAGAAAAAAGAAGTAGAGAGAAAGCTGCGCCAAGGCAAATTTGATTAGGGAGACAAATTATATGGAATTAAATGTTCATAATATTTATCATTTAAATCATGAGAAAAAATTCACAGAGGATGAAGCTTATGAATTAGTGAATCTTCTACATGCCATCACGCCAAAGACTCGCAATAAAATTAATTCCTTAAACACTCAACTAGAGAATCATAAATTCGATAACACTCGTAGTGAAGAAATCCAAAACGAACTTAACACTCTGATTCACAAGTGGAGCGAGAAAGTGAGACGACTCGGTGGTATCCCTCTTGCCTTATATAAAGTGAGAATCCCTGCTGAGCAAGGGTATTATATTTGGGAATTCCCTAAAGCGGATATCGAGTTTTTTAGCTAATATTCCAAATAATTAAGCTCATAACGATAAAACCGATAAGATCAAGTCCATAATCAATAAGAAAAGCATTAAGACTTTTTCCCGCAAAGGCATAGTGCTTTGCTCCCATCCCTACAAAGAGCAGAAGCCAAGCTCCAACACCGATAGTAAGAAGCTCTTCGATATTCTTCGGCTGGATATGTTTTATAACTAAAAATAACCCGTAGGCGGCCCATAATGATCCAATAAAGGCAATGAGATAGGGTGTGGGATCCTTTCGATTGATATCCTTTTCAGAAATGCCCCAGGCGCTCATCCATTGCTTACCTAAAAGGGCGTACCAAAGACCACCTAGAATAAAGTTTATAATTCCTGCTAATAAGACCCAAACTGCTTCCATAAAACCTCCTAAGAGTTCTCTAGCCATTTAAAAACAACGAAGCCATAACATAATAGAAAAAAGACTGATGTTTTTTTATAGAAAAACTTTTCTTTGTAGCTATAAGCAAAAAGAACAAGTGCCCCTAAAAGAATACTTATTAATTCTAATTGAAAGCTTACATCTAAAGTAAAATTGTATATTCCTAATGTTCCTAAAATAAAACCACAATTAAATATATTAGAGCCTACAATATTTCCTACAATGAGATCGGTATCTTTTTTCTTCACAGCAGCAAGGAGTGCTGTGACTAGCTCTGGAAAAGAAGTCCCAAAAGCAATAAATATGGCGGACACAATATACTCACTAAAACCAAGGGCGAGACAAAGCTTGGTGCCTGAAACCACGAGATACTCCCCTCCGACATAGAGGAGCCCAAAACCAGCAATCAATTTAATAAATAGAATCGCGGGTTTTTCCCGAGGAACTTCAACAGCTTCTTCTTGCTCTACTTCTTCACCTAAATCCATTTTGATAATATATAAATAGACCCCAATCACGAACAGAAGAGGAAGACTTGATATGAGATTTAGGGTTGGCCTGGTAAGAACAAAGAAAAGCACAGCGGATAATAAAAGGTGAACCGCAAGGTGTTTTCTCACTCCTTTTGTAAAGACTGAGAGTTTAGCAATCAACCCCGAAACACCTAAGATGAGAAACATATTAGCAATATTTGATCCCACCAAACTTCCAATAGCAATTCCCATTTTATTTTGAGAACCAGCGATATGAGCGACAAAGAACTCTGGCAATGATGTTCCAAAACCAATTAATAACATACCTATTAGTAAAGGAGAAAGTCCTAATTTTGCTCCTACTTTTTCAGATGCATTGAGAGTTAACTCAGCTCCGAAATAAAGTACCGTAATAGAGAAGACTAACAGCAATACGGATTCTGCCATAAATACTCACCTTTTTGACACACGTTGATCTCCTTATCATAATAAACATTATGACAAACTTTCTCAATGAAAAATACACTCATCTTGGGGCCACGCGTTTTGCAAAACTTGCGCCTATTATCTGCTTTCTCTCAGACCTGTTAGTTCTTTACTATGTAACGAATCAACTGCTTCCAAGACTCTTAAGTCCAGGCATTGTAAAACAGATGCTTAGTTTGCGTGGGATCTATTTAAGCATGAATGACGCCAAAGAAGTCGCACAACTTTTTTCCCACCAGATGTCCTTTATTCTTTTTTGCTTTCTCGTTTTTCATTTTGTGATTTATACTCTTGCCTTTTTAAAAAAGAAATGCCCCATGAAATACATCCACAACTACGCATTCTTTGCGGTGATATTCACTGTTTTAGAAATTGCACTTTTTCTTTACTCCCAAGGGAATATTTCACTTTTAACTTTCGTCAGTTTTTGGGGCTATTTTTTTGTGTGGTATGGCTATAAAATATTTAGAAAGTCGGAGCTACAAAATTAGACATATCTTTTGCACCGAATTTTGGAATTTCTCTATTTTTACCCAAAATTAAAGATTGCCCGGCAACCGCCAAAATAAATGAATCAAATGCCTTAGGATTTTTCGCAATAAGTTCTAAATCATTTTTATAAATGAAAATCCCCAGTTTTTTCTCGATGGCCTTGGCCACCTGAACTCTTGCGAGTGTATTTAGATTGATATCTTGGAGTTCAAGAATTTGTTTTTTGGAAATCACTTCACTGCGATACAACTCTAATAAAGTTATAAACACACTACTTTCATATATACCTAAATCATTTGGGAGATGTCTCAAAAGATAGTGAAATTTATACAAAAGCATGACTGAAACATTTCCAAAAGAGTCATAACTCAAATCAAATGTTTTTAATAATTGATCATAATAATTCTTCCACACCCAATAATCGACTGGGCGATTCCAATAAGGAATGAAACCTTTTTTAAGTTTTCTTTTAAATGACTTAGAAAGAATGTGATGAGCTGTTTCTTTTTCGAGGACACTTTTCTGATAGTGAACTTTATTATCTTCTTCTCGCTCTTGTTCATATCTTTTAGGGTTTTCTTTTTCGAGTTTACGATCTTCCGCTAGCAGCTGCTTAATCTGATTTCTCACATCCACCACAACAGGATGATGACAATTCGGCTCACCAGGACACTTCAGATCACATGTCTCACAGGGAGGCTTAGAAAGAGGAAAGTCAACAATCAGCTTTTTCAATGAAGAGCTTTCCACCCACTCGGTGATCACTTGGTCTTTAGAAAGATTAGACTCCTCTTTGACTTGTTTAAGAGAAGTCAAAAACCAGCGATTATCTTTTTCAAAGAATTCAAGCAGACAAAAAAAGAAATTTTCTTTTTTTCCTCCACCTAAACTCATACCTGCAATAGAATTGGTTTTATCACTCATACTCTATTCTATCGGTTCTTGAATTTTGAAGTCCAGAACTTTAAAGGAAGTTTGAGCAATTTGTTCAACGACATCAGGTTTATTTTCTTTATCATGGGTGAGAATAAAACAGCCTCCTCCCCCAGCTCCACACATTTTGAGTCCATGGACAAGTCTTTGAGACTTAAGAGAGAAATAGAAATCGTCCACTTCTTTGGGGACAATATTTGCTGAGAGAGCTTTTCTCGATTCTCCCTCTAGTCCAATAAGCTCTAAAATCTCATGGTATTTTTTATTTTTGATCGCTTCGTAGGTGAGATGGCTGACGTGAGCTATTTTTTTAAGTCCAGCTTGTATTCGTTCATTCTTGTCAAAAAAGCCTTTATATACTTCCCAATTATTGATGCCTGAATCTCTCGAGATTCCAGAGTAGACAAGAGTGATATGATTTTCCAAAAACTCCACTAACTCGGGAGAATAGATTTGCTCATATTCCACAGACCCAGGAAAACCTCTTAAGGCCAGAACTCCTCCCAAAAGGGCGGGAAAATAATCTTGATATCCAGGAATTCCTTGATTCAGTATCCGTCCCTCAACACCCTTTACCTGCTGAACAATTTCTGTGACTGAACTACCCAGCCCCAACATCTTTTCCATTGCGTGATAAAGCGTGACACCCATTGCAGATGAGCCCCCTAAACCTGATCCAGCTGGAGCTCCAGATTTAAGTTTGATTTCAAGTCCCCCCTGAAATTCAAAAAGGTTTATGATCTGCAATACAAAACTCATTTCTCCGAAATCATTGGAAAACAGGAGTTTTTGCTTACTTACTTCACTTCGCTCATATTCATAAGTTTTTTTGTAGTCTTCAGATATAATGACAAGCTTATTGTTATCAATGGGAGTAAGTTGGACTTCTGCCTTCAGTGAAGTGGCGACATTTAAAGTGACAACCTTTGGAATAATTAAATTGATAGGCTCAAGATCGAGAGTTCCTCCAACGAGATCAACTCTTACGCTTCCTGAGTTAGTTACCTGCATTGATCACACCAATATAGGGCAATTCTCTGTAGCGTCCAGCATAGTCAAGTCCGTACCCAATCACGAACTTATCCTCAATTTCAAAACCTAAGTAATCAATATCAACGGGATGAGTGTTTCGAGCTGGCTTATAGAGTAAAGAGGCCAATTTGACCGCTTTAGGATCTCTTTTTTTAAGAATTTCTAAAAGGGTTTTCAAGGTAAGTCCTGTGTCCACAATATCTTCAATCACGATAACATTTTTTCCCTTGATACTTCCTGTGACATCCAACATAACTTTAACGTTTCCACTGCTCGACATCTTGTCTCCATAGGAAGAGAGTTGCATAAATTCTAATTTAACAGGCAGTGAGATTTTTTTCATGAGATCCGAGCAAAACATGAATGCCCCTTTAAGAACACAGATCAAAACAACTTCTTCACCAGCAAAATCTTGGTTAATGGCTTTAGCCAGTTCATCTAGTCTTAGCGAGATTTCATCTTCAGAAATGAGTACGTCGGGGTTAAATTGCTCCATTGAATTTTCCTTCGAATATTTAAAAATAATTTATAACTATTCGAAGACGAAATTTAAAGGATTTTAGTTCGCAAATTGAGAAACTTCTTCCACTTCTTCTTTGATAGGAAGTCTCATGCTCATGTCTTCAGGCTCAAAATAATAATGGGCTCTACAACGAGCATCATAAGCATCTTTCTCACCTAGAAGAACAGTATCCGCACAGTCAGATAATCTTTGTGAACGTGTTGCGGGTGCACCACAAACGGTACAAATTGCTTGAATTTTTTGGACGTTATCCGCCATTGCAAGTAGCTCTGGCATAGGTCCAAAAGGAACTGCGCGATAGTCTAAATCTAGACCAGCACAAATAACTCTATAGCCACGGTTGGCCAGTTTTTCGACAACTTTTATAATACCTTGATCAAAAAATTGAACTTCATCTATCGCCACAACTCTCGTGGTGTCTCTTAAATTTATAAGTATATCTGTAGATTTTGCCACGGGCTGGCTATCAATAGCCTGAGATGAATGAGAGACAACTTTTGTTTCATCATAACGAATATCTATAGCTGGTTTAAAAATTTGGACTCTTTGCTTGGCTATTTGTGCTCTTTTAACTCTTCGGATAAGCTCTTCAGTTTTACCTGAAAACATCGGCCCGCAAACAACTTCGATAACACCAGAATTATGAAATGCGTTATAGTTCATCAAATATCTCCCTCAAATGTCTTATGTGTGTACTCAGATATTTTCAAAAAAAAGCTATAATGACAATTCAATGTAAGAACTAATTGGCCATATCAAACAAGCTTGGTTTAAAACCATAGTAATTTTTATTTAAACACATTGCAGTAATATGTATATTCTACTTACAAAGCCCTTGGGAATTGCTAAATATTCTTCATGAAGGAAGCTTTAAAACGACTTTTTAAACCAAAAAAGCCTGTGAATCTGTACCTAATGCTTGGGGAAGAACAGGGGATCAAAAAACTAGTGAATGATTTTTACACTCAAATGGAAAACGATCCCAAAGCGAGAGAGTGTTTACTGGTGCATGAACTTGATGAAGGCAGAGTGACTCAAGAAGCGAAGGATAAACTCTTCTATTTTTTAAGTGGTTGGCTCGGAGGCCCTAATTTATTTGTTCAAAAATTTGGTCATCCTATGATGAGAAAAAGACATTTACACGTAAAGATCACTGAAGTCGAAAAAAAGCAATGGCTCTATTGCATGCAACATGCTCTCGACAAGACAAAGCTTAAAAAGTCTCAAAAACAACAGATGCTAAACTCTTTTACTGCTCTCGCTATGAGAATACAAAATCACTAATTATCGACTATTGCGCTTTGGACACATAAGAAAACTCTAGTATGTCAGTTCAAAATCACTAAAAAGTTACAGCACTAAAGACTAGCATCAAAAGCATAAAAACACTTATCAGTGCTATACCGATAAAGACTGGTGAGAATATAATGCAAAAACAAAGTGCAGGAGAGGCTTTGAGTTGCACCCTTAACCCGGCATACATAAGCACTATAGATGAAATCGACTGAGCAAAGGCTCCGAAAAAGGGAATGATTTTGAAAATATGAGAGGCATAATAAACACTTATAATTTCATTTGCCTTACCTGCAAGATCTCCTGGGGTTTGGATAAGCTTACCAAAGAACTTGATCACAATTTCCCAATATTGAATAATAAACAACCCAAAAAGGGGAAAGAAGATAATATCTAATACGGCGGATAAAATGAGAAAAGAGTAATTCGACATCTCATCGATATTAACTAAACCTAAAAGCTCCAAATTTGAATCAGCGATCATGTTTGAAATCATAACGAGAACTAAATTTAAAAGGGCAATACGAGCAATCCCATTGATGATTACAAACACCCAAGAGGTAGATAAGGATTCATAGGCCGTCAATTTAAGCAGTGGCTTTTCAACATCTGGATTTACAAATTGTTCATGAGTTTTAAAAGGATGAATAAGGTAGTAAATATAAGTTAAAAACACATCGTATAATTTCATAGTTCTATCTTTATTTATTTCGAGCTGAGTGTAAAGATCCCCTGCCACGTAGAAACCCCGATTTGTTTACTTGAGTAATTAAATAAGTGTTGAAGATGGTGCTTAGAATCATAGACCAAGGTTTTATTGCCTTCAAGGCAAACTGAGTAGCTGTTGTTCAGCATTTCCACATCAATACACTCTCCTTGAGGAGGAGTTTTTGTTTCAAGCACATAGTCAGCTTGTTCAAACTCTGTGAGGTTAAACAAAATATTAAAGAGTAAATTGATCTTATCATTGTCTATTGAACTTACCTTATCTGACTTTGCATTCACCGAGAAATTTTTTAAATCATCCACTTTAAATGAATAAGACTGATTATCTTTCCCCGGGTACCGAAGTTTAAATTCAAGTTGATTGAGACCAGACAAGGTTTTTTGAGAAAGAATTTTTTTCTTCCAAAAATCTTGAGGGGTATAGAAAAAAAGTCGGGCTGCATTTTCATCCAATTCAAACACAGCATCAGCATTATCAAACTTGACATAGAAGCCATACTGATTATTGAGTGCTTTATAGAGTTTGAGCTGTGTCGTTTTTTTATCGTGATAAAAAGTCAAAGTGCTTGAGAGATGAGAAAGAACGACTTGATCACTCTTTATAACTTTCTTGACTCGCATCTCACCCGAGATTTGCAAGAGCTTTTGAGCGATAGGAAGATAGCTTATTCCTTCTGGAGCTGTAGGTTGTGTTTGATTATTCAAGACATCTATAATAAATGATCTGTTTCGTTTACTGTCGATCACAATTTTTTCAATATTTTTAATTTCGTGGCGAGCAAACAAAGACCTTTCTATAAATAAATCCTCTTGCCCTTGGAGAATATTTCTAAACCTAAGATACTTTTTAATATTGAGATCTTGCTCTTCTTTGTAGGCAATATCAAAACGAGAATTGTCATAACAAATATAGATTTCTCTCTCAGGAGTATTAAGGTTTTGTAAATAAAACCTTCCTGACACTTGAGAAATATCACCGAGTAAAAACTTATATTCTTTATCAGCTACAAAAAGAGAAAAAGGCAGTTTTGTGTTTTGAAAAAAATGCTCATCCGACTTTTTTTCAATGACTCCTGCAGTCATGATGCCTTGAAAGATTTGTCTGAGTTCTTGAACCATTTGAAAAGAGGCTGGGTAATTAAGATTCTCTACCGTCCAAGCTTCAGGTGACTTTTCTCTCAATATATAATTGGGTGTTTTCACTTTATTAAACTTATAAGCTAAATCTTTAAAGAAACTTATTTCCTGAATTTTTTTATATTCTTCTTGAGACATTTTTTCTTTTTTGTAAATCTCTTCACTATAGTAAGCAAGTCCAATCAAGGCCAATAGAACGAGTCCTAGGAGGAGATTTTTCATCAGCGACTCATCTTTCTTTTATAGCTATAAATGGACAGTCCGAAAAAAAGAAAGGGAAAAAGCAAAATCACTAAATAAAAGATAAGACTGAGATGAATGTCAGAGATGTAGACAAGTTCACCACTTAACTCTGGCCTGTCGATAGAGCTCAGATTCTCCTCTCCTACTAACCAACCCAAGGAATTCAAGAAGAGGTTGTAGTTATTTGCCTGTCCTTGAAATTGATTGGTTAAAAAAGCACTGGACGACCACAAGACAAGCTTTGATTGTTTATACTCTCCAATGGTCATAAGGGTGAGAGGACCTTTGAAATCTCTATTGCTCTGGTAGGTCGCACGTCCTTGCTTAACTTCCTCAAAACTCGTCTCTCCCCAACTCGCAGGGAAATGAGTTGTTTGAATAATTTTTTCCCATTTATAGCTTCCTTGCGGGAAGGTGAAAAAACCACTTACGGGAAATACTGTGCGCCCCTTGAAATTCTTTGTAATGGGGTTCTCGCTATAATTATTAATGATAGGAATAGAAGCTTCTCCCCCTTGGCTGGCAGCTAATTTATCTAACACCAATCCGTTGACAAATTTTGCACCAAATTGAGCAAGCAATTCAACAAGATTTGAAACGAGAAGCTGACTAAACTGGGGAGCAAATGTCACCACAGCGGCCCCCCCTTTGGATAAATATTTTTCTAAATTCTTTAATTCTTTGTCGAGAAAACTATTCACTGGATTAATGATAAGAACGACATCTGCATCAGCAGGAACTTGATAAGATAAATCATGAGAACGCATTTCATAATTAGCACCTTTGAGAACGGAGTGAAGATAACTCCCCCCATTTAAGGATTTATCCGCCAAATCTAGTTCGTTATGGCCATGAACAAAATAAAGCACAGGTGTTTTTGAACGCAGAACTTTTATGAGAAGATTAGTCACTGACAGTTCATCTTTGATGACACTTAAATACTCTTTGCCTTTATATTGTACTAAAAGCGTTCCATTTTGTTCAACCCCATAGAGTTTAACCAGCTCAGGCTTTAAATCCACATCCACTGCATCTAATTCAACTTTTGAATTTTCATATTTATAGAGATTGAGTAATTTTAAATACCGAGACCAATCTTCTCGTTTCGCAAATAAAGTCATAGAGAGTGGCTCTGAAGCTAATTGTTTCATGACTTTTTTTGATTGATCAGAAAGTGTATTGAGTTTTGTTTGAGTGAAGTCAGCTGTCCAATCGTTTTTGAGAACAAGAAAATTGACCATTCCTAAAATAAAAAAGATTAAGACTAAAGTCAGCCCATTACTCATCAGTTTTTTGAAAAAATGTGAAGCCACCACTCTTTTAATCCATTTTCGATGAAAGATCAGATAAACTAAAAAAAGGAAAACAGTCCAAACGAGTAAATAAGTATTAAATTGAGTGTATTCACTCGCAACCACATACATACTTAATGTGATGACAAAAGAGCTGATCAAGACAAAAATCAAAAGAAAGTTTATGTATTTTTTCATAGCCACTTCCTTGATTCCAACCTCTTTTTAAGCACTATGAGAATATAAAGATTAAAGCTTAAATAAAAAAAGATATCTGATAAAGAAACAGCTCCTTTAAGAAAACTCGTCAAGTGATAATTCACCGAAAGAAAATTCAATATTTGTGAAAGAAAGTAATGTGAGGATATTTGTCCAAAAAAACCTAAAATCCATGTAAACATAATAAGAACAAAACCAAACAAAGCACAAATAATTGGGTTTCTTGAAAAACTTGAACTTAATAAACTGAGCGACGCAAAACAGCTAAAATTAAGAAAGATACCTATATAACCGGTGTAAATAAAGGCGGTATCATTCATTTGAATATTGCTTAAAACCAAAGGATAAACTGTCGTCATGGCCAGAATAAAAAGTCCCTGTAATAAAAAACTAATATACTTGCCTAATATGAGCTCAAAATCAGAAATGCGTGCAGAAAAATAAAGATCTATTGTTCGATTTTTGTATTCAGCTGAGAAAAAACTCATCCCTAAAATAGGCGTAATAAACAAAAAAAGAAAGTTCACGTTGGAAAATAATTTGATCACAACTTCATTGGTAAAGTCATAATGATTTCTTAAATGAACCGGAGCTTTTTGGATATTATTGATAAAGAAATCGAGTTGGTGCATAAACAACCACCCCACGACGAGACAAAATAATCCTGTGACGAGAAAGCCCATTGGGTTTCTAAAGAACATCAGCATTTCTCGTTTTACGATGAGCCCAATCACTGAGTGACATCTCCATCTGTGACTTGCATAAATATATCTTCAAGACTAAGTTCTTTTTGTTGAAAAAAGACAAGCTCCGCATTCAGCTCAACTGTTTTTGCGACAACTTCTGAGCGAATATCCTGCTCTGTAAAAAAATGGACTTGGTAGCTAAATTCGTTATCAATCTTTTCTTTATGAAAACTTTGATAGCCAGGGAGTTGCTGAATAAATAGATCTAATTCCTGACTCTCCTTTTTGGTTCTAAACTGAAGATGATTTTTACCTGCTAATTTTTTACGAATCTCTTTTATTTCACCCGTCTCAACGATCTCTCCATTCTTGATAATTGTGATCCGATCACAGACTAAGCCCATCTCATAAAGAAGATGAGAAGAGAGTAAAATGGTGTGTTCTTCACGCAGACCTTTAATAAAATTTCTTATCTCTACCACAGACTTAGGGTCTAACCCTACAGTCGGTTCATCAAGAATAAGCACTTCTGGCTTATGGACAATTGCTTGAGCAATACCGACTCGTTGCTTATAACCTTTTGAGATATTTTCGATAAGCCTATTTTCTATAGGTTTTAAATCCAAAGCTGAAAGTGCATATTCAACATTTTCTTCAATAAGCTTCGCTGGGACAGATCGAAGTTGAGCCAGAAATTTTAAATATTCTCTGACCGTCATATCAGAATACAAAGGGGGCTCATCTAAAAGGAAACCAACACTTGCTTGGAGATTTTTATTTTGAAATGTAACCGCTCCACTGTCAGCACTTAAAAGCTGAGTCAGAATTTTCATGGTTGTTGTTTTACCTGCACCATTAGGTCCAAGAAAACCGTGAATCTCACCACGGTGAACTGTAAAACTTATGTTATCAAGAACTTTTCTGTTCCCAAAAGACTTAGTAATGCCCTCAACTATAATCTCTCTCATAACAGAATCATATATCTTTTTGGCCATGTTGTGAATTTTAACTGTTTAATATTGAGTTTCTGTAGAGAATAACCGATATTTTACTTATGGTAATGATTAAGAATTTTTTAGAAGCTATAGATAAAGCAAATAATATCGTATTATCCACTCATTCTTTTCCTGATGCTGATGGTATCGGTGCAGAAATTAGTTTATGTTTGGCCTTAAAAGAAAAAGGGAAAAATGCTATTTGCTGTAATGATGAGCCTTTGCTTGAGAGATATAAATATCTAGACCCAAAAAATGTGGTTCACAGTGTTGATGTTATGGAAGAAGTCTATCCTCACCAGCCTGATCTCGTTATTGTCGTTGACACCAACACTATTCTTAGAACAGGCAAAAAATTTAAAGAATATTATGACAAATACAATTGTGACATTCTTTATATTGATCATCATCCTTGTAAAGAAAAATATGTCGACCAGCACTGTATAGACACCTCTAAGGCGGCTACGGGTCAACTGGTAGGAGAGCTCATCCAAGAGGGTCTTAAACTGGCTTTTACTAAGGATATGGCGCTTCCTCTCTACACCGCAATCTTGATTGACACCAGCAGCTTTCGCTACCCTACCGTCACTGCTTCAACTCATGAACTCATAGCGAAACTGATGGCCACGGGCATTGAACCCCCGGCGGCGTATAATGGAATTTACGGCACAAAAAAAATTGAACATATGCACTTGCTTGGTCATGTTCTTTCAAGTGCCAACGTCAATAAAAGCGAAGAAATAGCGTGGATCACTTTAAAGAAAGAAGATATCCGTCATTATGATATAGATATTGAAGACACCCATGCCTTTATTAACAATCTACTCATCTTAGATGAAGTGAAAGTTGCTTGTATGTTTCGAGATGATGGGGATATGGTTAAAATTTCCATGCGATCCAGCGGTGAATATGATGTGGGGGCTATTGCTATTGCTCTTGGCGGAGGGGGACACTCCCATTCTGCAGCAACTGTGATTAAAAAAACCGATAAAGATACACTGCAAGATATCGTGTGTGACATTATTAGTCAGATTGAAAGAGAATTAGAAAACGCTAGTATTGTTTAATTTGAATAATCAAAGATCCGGCGACTAAAATAATAGCTCCGGAAATTTGCACTATACTCAAACTTGCCCCCAGAAAAATCCAATTCACGATCACGGCCATCAAAGGAAAAAACATCTCAGCCAAAGTACAGAGTCGTGCAGGTATTCTTCTTAAACCTTGGTAGTAGAGATACATGGCCAGTAATCCTGAGACGAGAACCATAAGTGAAATCTTCGCATATATATCTACATCATGAGTAAATAAAGTCGTCTCAAAAAAAGCAAAAGGTAGAAGACATAAAAAGCCCGTTAAAAATCTTCCCGTTAAAATAAGATCATCTCCGTAACCAAGATTGACGAGTTTTTTTCCATAGACCGTAGCCGCAGCCCAACCGAGAACAGAAAATAACACCAACATATAACCTTGAAAGGAACGTTCATGAAAAATCAGCTGTTTGATATTTGTAAATTCTCTTACCACCAGCACAATGTCTTGATAACTGATAAGGAAAGCCCCTACTAAACAAACGATAGCCCATCCGATAAATTCTTTTTGAATTTTTTCATTTAAAATATAACTTGCCATCATGATGGCAAATAAGGGCTGAAACTTCTGCAGAATAATAACCAGGGAAGGATTGAGAAAACTAAAAGCCTTGGTAAAAGCAAGTGTGGCTAGGGCCGATCCAATTCCCCCAACGATAAAAAAACTCATAAAATGATTTAATTTTATATTTTTAAATCTTCTCAGAGATTTAAAGGATATGGCCAAAAGCAGTAGGCTTAAAAACATATGTTCATAAAAAACAATAACAAAGGAATTTTGTAGTAAATGGCTAAGTGGATATCTTATAAGAGTATCAAGGGCCCAAAAAGCACAGGCGGCTACAATGAGAAGAAAACCAATCAAAGTTTTGGCTCCCTTTCTAAAAAGGAGGCAAAGACTTCACGAGCTCTTTGGCTTGCAATTTCTTTTTTTACTCGCTTTTTACTTCGAGATCTTCTTTGCTCTCGAGTGAGAGTCACACTCGGAATAAGCCCGAAGTTGATATTAGAAGGACAAGGTTTCTCACAGGTCATAATATAATTTACCAAGGCCCCCATCGCCGTTTCCACCGGAAACTGCTTGAACTCTTTATCCATCAATTTTTTATATAAATTATAAGCGACATAGAGACCACTACTCGCACTTTCGGTGTAACCTTCTACCCCTGTCATTTGACCTGCAAAATGTAGTTGAGGATATTTTTTCGCGCTTAAATCCCAGTTGAGTAACTTTCTCGCATTGAGAAACGAATTGCGATGAACACTACCCAAATGGATAAAGCTTGCGTTTTCAAAACCAGGTATCATGGAGAAAACTCTTTTTTGCTCCGGATATTTAAGACGGGTCTGAAATCCAACTAAATTAAAAGCAGAGCCAAGTAAGTTTTCTTTTCTTAATTGGACGACCGCATAAGGGGCGGTGCCATCAGCCATTTTGAGGCCAATAGGTTTCATACAAGAAAACCGAGGTGTATCCTTTCCCCTCTCCGCCATAAGATCAATAGGAAGGCAGGCTTCAAAGAATTTATACTCTTCAAAATCTTTTGGTTGTACTTTTTCGGCTTTCACAAGTTCTTCAACAAATTGCTCATATTGTTCTTTATTCATAGGAGCATTAAGATAGTCAGCTGAATCATCTATTTCTTTATGTCTGTCTTTGAAATAGAGTTTTGAATAATCGAGTGAATCCGCATCGACAACAGGTGCAATAGCATCGTAAAAATAAAAATCATCCTCAGCGAGATTCTCTTGAATCCATCCCGTAAGTTTGTCTGTCGTGAGAGGCCCTGTAGCCACAATGATATCTGAACATTCAAACTCAGCGGCTAATTCAAGAGGGTTATCTGCCTCTCTTGCCACCACGGTGATATTCGGGTGTTCGTGAAGAGTCGTGGTGATAAGAGCAGAAAATTTATCTCTATCGACGGCCAAGGCATCTCCAGCCGGAACCGCAGATTCTTTAGCACACTTTATAACTAATGAGCCGAGTGCTTCCATTTCAGTTTTTAGCAAACCATGAGCGCTGTCGGGATTAAGAGACTTAAGGGAATTGGTACAAACAAGTTCTGCAAATGAATCAATTTTTTGAGCTGGATTTTTAGTCAAAGTTTTATTTTCAACCAGTACAACTTGTACGCCTTTTTCAGCTAAATAAAAACTTGCGTCACTTCCCGCAAGACCAGCACCAATAACTAACACTCTTTTTTCTAACATCTTGTTTAAGTCCCTTAAAATACATGATATAATCTTTGTAATTAAAGCATTTTATGCCTTATAAAGCTGCAAAGTGTCAACTCATTTACAAAGGTTTTGGCTTGAAGATTATTATTCATCAAACTCACCACAAGATTGCAGACTTTAAGAGCATTTTCAAATATTTAGAAGAAAATTTTAAAAAGCCGGAAAAAGGAATTCATATCTTTCCTGAGTTATTCCTCACTGGCTATCCTCTGTTGGATTTATGCTTACAAAAGCCGTTTGTAGCAAAGTATCAGGCTTTTCTTGAAAAACTCATTCACTGGAGTCATTCACTTCCAAAAGATGTGTACCTCCTCATGGGTGGACTGGAATACAACTTAACTCAAAGTGGAATTCCTATGACAATAAAGAATGTTGTTTTCGGCGTTTCAAACAGTTTTCAAGGCGAAAGTCTCTATGCCAAAAAACTTCTCCCCAACTACGATATTTTTGATGAAAAAAAATACTTCACAAAAGGCAGAGAACCCCAAGTCATTGAAGTCTTTGACAAGAAAATTGGTCTTCTTATTTGCGAAGACATGTGGGCTTCTTCTTTTCATGATATTGATCCTGTTGATGACCTTCAGAAATTTTGCCAGAGCCGAGAGATTCAACTAGATGCTGTCGTTAATTTAAGTGCCTCTCCCTTTATTATCAATAAACATAAAAGTAGGCTGGAGCGCGCCGTTGAAATTTCCTGTCTTTTTCAATGCCCTTTTATTTACGTTAATCGCGTGGGTGGTGAAGACGAAATCCTCTTTGACGGAAGAAGCTTTGCCGTAGATGGAGAGCGAAAATTATTTGAAGGGAAAAAATTTAGGGGTGATATCCTTGAACTCGACTTCCCTGAAAAATCTCAACAATACTCGACTAAGCCAAATTCGAAAAGTTTAACCTGGGAAGAGTTGTTTCAAGCCAGGCTGAATGAAGAAGTTCAACCTGCCATTTTGAGAAAATGGAATAACCATGAATGCCAAGAAGTCTTAGAAGCCCTAGCATTTGGCTTCCAAGAATACGCAAGCAAAAACGGCTTTCAAAAATTTACGATTGCTCTGTCAGGAGGAATGGATTCTGCGATGGTTCTCACTATCATTAAGCTCTCTCTTAAAAAAGGGCAGAGCGTAGAAGCTATTTATATGCCCAGCATTCACTCTTCAAGCCTGAGTTATGATCTTTGTTTTGATTTATGTCAAAGACTAGGAGTTAAGCTCACCACCATGCCTATTAAGTTTTTGCACTCTGCTGCTAAAAACCTCTTTGGCCAGTCATTCAATGATCCCTTTAAGGGCTTAAGTGATGAGAATATTCAATCAAGACTCAGAGGAGTTCTTCTTTATGGAAGGACCAATCAAGTCAATTCAATGGCGGTTAACACTTCTAATAAGTCAGAGCTAGCCGTTGGTTATTCTACTCAGTACGGGGATAGCGTGGGTGCGATCAGCCTTTTAGGAGATCTTTACAAATCAGAGGTATATGCTCTCGCTCATTATATCAATGAGTTTTATCAAGAGCCTATTCCTCCTAAACTTATTCATAGGCCACCCACAGCTGAACTAAGAGCAGATCAAAAGGATGAAGACTCTCTTCCACCCTACGCGATTCTAGATGCTATTCTAGAAGGTATACTCTCTTATCGTTATTCAAAAGAAGATCTTCTGCAAAAAGGCTTTGACCAAGAAGACATCGATAAGGTTTTCACTCTCTATGCACGTAGTGAATATAAACGCTATCAATTTTGCCCCATCATCAAAATAAGCTCGAAAAGTTTTGGTTTTGGGTATAGAATTCCGTTGAGTAGCGATAAAACATTTTATAATCAATCAGATCAATAGGAGGCTTTGTGAGCGAAACAAAAAAACAAATCTTAGAATCTTGGAAAAAACTCCAAAATGAAGTGAACTCATTTGTAAAAAACAAAGATGTCACCGAGTTACAAAAGAATGTCAAAAAAATGGTCGAGAATGCTCAAAAAGACCTCTCTCAACTTATGGATAAAGATGTCACTAAAGTGAGAAATAGAATCAAAAAAGAAGCAGACCAGCTGGAAAAAAAGATTGAGAAAGTTGTTAATCTTGAGATCAAAAAAGCTAAAAAGTTTGTAGATAGTCAGAAAAAAGAGCTCGATAATTTACAGCAAAAATTAGAAAAATTTGTAGCAGCCAATAAGAAAAGTGCTCCTAAGAAAACGACCAAGAAAAAATCGACTAAGAAGAAAGCAACGAAAAAGGCGACCAAGAAAAGTACAACTAAAAAAGGTACGAAGAAAAAAGTGGCCAAAAAAGCCACGACCAAGTCAAAAGCTTCTACCAAGAAGAAAGCGACTAAAAAACCAGCGACTAAAAAACCAGCGACTAAAAAATAAATCTACAGCGGTCTTTTAAGGAAGATAAGAAGTCACAACTTCTTCCGTAAAAGGCCGCCATTTTCCCTTCCACACATTTAAATTTGCAGATTTAATGATATTCTTTTTTTCATTGATCTCGATGGCCACATAAGTAAGATTGGTGATGGTTTTGTGTTGAGCTGCATCTACCGATGGTACTTGGTTCCATGTTCCACAATTAAAGTAGAGCTTTCCATCTTTAAACCTTCTCCACTCAGTGATATGAGTATGCCCCATCACCACAATCTTTATATCAGGTCTAGTGGCCAGCACTCTTTTAGCATTTACATCGTATTTAGGATGAATCGCAATTTTAAAAACTTGCCCCAAACTGATTTTAAAATTTTTATTAAACTTACCATAGGGTCTAAATTGAGTTCTTACACAATAGCCAAACACACTCCATACTAAGTAGAGAAAAAAACGAAAGTCGTGAAAGAAGGTGTATTGAACATAAGATGATAAGGGACGAACCTTATCAATATAGGGTCTAATTTCTTTGAGCTTAGGTAAAAGATAAATGCAAAAAAGTGAAGCCCAAGGGAGATTGAGAATTTTTGTATTATCAGGTCCATCTATAATGAGTTTACTTCTAGGAACGGTATTAACCGGCTCAAATCGATGTCCATGCTCTACTAAAACTCCACAGGAGATAAACTGATGGGTAAATTCGATCCCCTCTCCTATTTCATCAATAAGTCTTTTCTGTGCTCCAGGATAAACCATACCAATATCATGGTTTCCAATGACATACGTAACTTTCTTATTAGGTCTTGCGAGGAATTTCTTCAGGGCTTCAAAAAAGAGAGGGTGTCCCTCAATAATCTGATCCACCATTTTGATAATATTATCTTCAGTGAGAAAATGGGTGAACTCCCCATCGACATCCATTTGTATGAGATTAAAGATATCTCCATTAAGGACTATATTCACGTCGCTAAAGTAATATGTCCCGGTAGAGTAGTGATCTAAAAACTCTGAGAATTTTTCATCTTCATCAAAGTCTTCAAGAATATTAGCGGAACCATCTTTTAAAAAACGTCCCTTTCCGAGATGAAAGTCACTTAGAATCAACATCAACATGGGCAACCTCATTCACATGAAACACACGACCTCTTCCAGATTTTTTTGATTTATACATCATTTCATCTGCAAATCGAATAATCTCTTTTGCTGTGTTTGCATCTGTAGGATATTCAGCAATCCCAATCGATATGGACATATTATAGATCTCGCCATTATCGATTTTAAATTCATGAGCCTTCAATTGCTTTAACACTCTTGAAGCCACTCGGTGAACAATCTCGATAGAAATATTAGGCATAATGATAACGAATTCATCTCCCCCATAGCGATAAATATGATCCGTTTCTCTTAAAATATTCTTTAAGAGCACTCCCATATCTTTGAGAAGTTGACTTCCAATAATATGACCATAGTTATCGTTAACATTTTTAAAATGATCAACATCAATAAACATGATACTAAACGTTTTATGTTCTTTCTGATGAATATCTACAGCAGTTTTCAAATCTTCTGTTAGTTTTCGTTGATTAAATAAGCCCGTCACATCATCAGTAAGAGCGAGAATTTCAAGTCCAGAGACTTTTTCTTTTTCAGCTCTTAATTTTGCATAAGACTTAATAAATGAAATAAATATTGAGTTTAAAGTTTCATTCTGATGATCAGAACTCTTCGTGTAGAAATATTGAGAACTATTTTCACTTCTATAAATAACGACCACCTGTTCGTGGTCTGAAATTTGCACCAACTTGCCTATTTCAAATTGTGACTGTGAATGGAGTGTCTCTTCAAGATGGGATAAATCTAGATTTTCATCATTGGTGAGTTTACTCCCCTTTAAATTGACAAAGGCAACTTGATTAAATGAATAATTCTCTTTTAAATACGTCTTAACTTCCTGGTAGAGCTCTCTTCGACTGAGCTCTAGATAATCAAAAAGTTTTACAGAAGCTTCAATAACTTCATTTTCATTTTTTTTCAATTATAGATCCATATTCTTTCTTAATTTGGCTATTCTTTCTTCTGCACCATAATCATCTTCAAGCTGTCCTATCGCTCCTCGCAATGTCTTGATGACTCGATTCATTCTTTCTTCTAAATCATGCTGACTATCGACAGAACTTTTCTCTTTGAGCTGGGCAGATTCAATATCAAACTCTAAAGTGTCAATTCGACGCTTCAGTTCAAGGATTTTTTTATCCCTATTCTGGATTTGAATTTCAGCATCACGTCTTAACATTTCTAACTTTTCTTCCAGTTCTCTTTCTCGGTATCTCACCTTATTGACATCTAATTTACTTTGTTTTGTTAATGTTTCAACTTGTTTCGCCAATTCCTCATTTTGTTTAGCGTAATATTCTTTTTTGTCTAAAGAGATGTCCAATTGAAATCTAAGATCATCGATTTGTTTTTCCATTCTTTTCTTAATCACAGCGACTTCAATTTTCTTCTCATCCAACTCAGCTTTAAGGGAGATAAAGTTTTCATCTTTCGCGTCTTGTTTGGATTCAAATTTATGTATTTTTGCGAGCAACTGCTCTCTATCTTCACGTAGAGATTTGATTGTCTCTCCCAACCTGATGAGTTCGTCATCATGAGTTTTCACATATTCACGATGCTCATCTTTTAGGTCTTGGGAAACCTCATTTTGTCCTCTCCTCGCAGTGGCAACTGTTTGCTCCTGCTCATCTTCATTTGGCTCGGGGGAGATTTCTTGAGTAAGTGTGGTTTTCTCTTCTGCATCAGAAGCGACGAGAGTATTATCTTCAGATTGATATGTATTCTCCACACCTTGAATTTCATCATCCATCATTTCATCGATATCATCTAGCTTTTTAGCCACACTGGTTGAAAACTCAGGCATTTCCGATGGTAGATCTACTGAGGACAGATCATGATTGATGGCCACTGAAGTAAGCTCATCCTCTTCGAAATCATCAAGCGCCTCTAGCTCTTCAAGCTGTGACGAATCATCTACCTTTTTTTGATGTTCTATCTCGCCCAATTGGTTCTGTTCAACTTGTTTGCGGTCTCTTTGAGACATGGCAACGCCCACAATAGTTGCATCATCCTCGTCTTCTTCCTCTTCTTGATAAACATCTGGGTCAAGTTCTTTCTCTGCTGCGACTTCTGCTTCGGACTGAGCTAACAACTCATCAATACTCGCAGAATCAGGGTTCTCATATTCCTGAGATGCATTTATGGATAAATCCCCCTCTTGCACAGAATCTTCTTGTAAGTTTTCTATAGACGTTGGTCTGGTTAAATCTTCTGACTCACTCTCAGACAACGAGAGCTCTTCATCCATGCCTGACAAAATGTCCACACCTGTATTCATATCCCCTGCGGAATTCTCTTCATCCACACTACTCAGAGAAAACTCCAACTCATCATCAGGCTTTTCAATCGCTGCTTCACCTGAATCAGAAAGACTGAGATCAAATTCCCCAGTGCTATCCAACAAACTCAGGTCTGCTTCATTATGATCTTCTTCAGAGTCAGTTTCTTCTGAGAGACTTAATTCATCTTGTTCATCTTGCTCATGGAGGGCTTCTGGTTGTTCAAAATCAGGAAAGGTTAAGTCATCTTCGCTAGGAAGTTTGGCTTCTTCCTCTGTATCGGCGTCATCATCTAAAGATAATTCAGCATTATCTTCCCATCCTTCTTCAGTAGAGAGGCTCAATTCATCACCATTATCAGATAAATCTAATTCATCTCCAGCCTCTGATAAGTTCAGGCCATCTTCTTGGTTATCATCAGAGAGCTCAAAGCCCTCGGAATCATCGAGGCTGATATCATTATGTCCCATCTCTTGAGGGACTTCGACATTCTCTTCCCCTAACTCGAAGCCTTCATCACTCTCTCCATCATCTAAGCTTAACTCATTGACCCCTGTCGCCTCCAAGCCAATTCCATCATCTTCCTGATCTTCACCTAAAGTGATTTCATCTTCTCCCAAGCTATCAGCTTCGTCATCGTCTAAGGAAATTTCATTATCTAAATCACTCGAAAGAGAAACTTCTCCCAAGCTCAGCTCTCCTTCATCTGCTGCAGAAGGCTCATCAACTTGATTTGGTTCAAGGGAGTCCGGTGCTGTTAAATCAGGTTGATTCAAACTAGAGAAACCAGCGGATTCAAAGACTTTGTTTATTTTACTATTTATCTCACTCGCTTTGTCCGAAAACTCCATCGTGTTATTTTGTGTTGATAAAATACTAGCGGCTCTATCAGTCGTGGACTCAAAATGATCTTGGTCTCCACTTTCAAATTCCTCAATTTCAAAAAACGTTTCTAAGAGTGTATCCAGAACGACATCATCCATGGGCGTTTGAAAATATAAATGAGCTCCCGTTTTAGAGTTTTGGTGTTTTGCTAGTTTTTTAGCATTCAAGGAATTGGCAAAGAGAAAAATATTAAGATTATCAAACTCTTTTTTAAGCGTGGTGATCATTTTATTTTTTTTTCGGCTCTCGCTATCAAAGTCTAGGAGCACTCCCCCGCAATCATCTGCAACACTTTCTATGAGATCATCTATTGTTTCAAATATATCTATTGAAACTTTTTGAGAGATCTGATCAATGAGATCTAAATAATCTTGATTTTCTGAATCGAGGGCATAAATTTTCACAATAATACTCCATGTTATTGTTCAATGATAACAAATACATAGACCAAATAATAGATCGGTAAAACCTATCATGAGGCTTAATGCTAATCTATTGATAAATAGCTATTAGTTGTTTAAAATAATGGCTGTGAAGTGATTTACACAGTTTATACTCGTTTTTAGATGGAGATTTTTATGAGTAAATTGACAATTCTAGTGCTTTTACTGGCCCTATTCAATACAGGCGAGTCTTTTGCTCAGAAATTTATCCCAAGTACCATTTATCAACTTGATCAACGTTTTTCTCATCACGTGCTAGTAGTTGAGAAATCCACTCATACTCTTTACCTCTATGAGTATGCTCAAGATGTACCCAAACTCATTAAAACCTATCAAGTTGCTACCGGTAAAATCAAAGGTGACAAATTAGTGCAAGGTGACGAAAAAACACCTGAGGGAATATACCACTTTCAAAACTTCCGCTCGTCAGAAGATCTCATAGGCCAATATGGAGACGAGACAGGGAAAATTTATGGTGCGGGAGCTTTTACCCTTAACTATCCCAACGAAATGGATAGAAGAGCAAGAAAAACTGGTGGAGGTATATGGTTACATTCTACCGATGATGATGCCCGAGTGAGCAAAGGCCTTGACTCAAGAGGATGTGTCGTGGCGATTGATCAGGATTTGAAAGAGATCTCCCAATATATAGATCTCTCTAATACCCCAGCGATTATTGTTCAAGACCTTCACTTTCTCTCTGAACAAACATGGAGAAGCAATAAAGAAGAAATTCTACAAACAGTCCAAAACTGGATGAAAGCTTGGCAAGAAAAAAACTTTAAAACCTATATACAACAATATTCAAAATCTGAATTCTATGATCGTAGGAAGGGAAATTGGAACGATTATAGAAGGTATAAAAAAGCTGTTTTCTCTCGAAAAGATTCACCTATTATCAAATTTAGGAATCTCAGTATTTTAAGTAACAGAGGGTATGTCGTGGTCACGATGGAGCAAGATTATAGCTCTGATGTTATCGATGATATTGGAAAGAAAACTCTCTATCTCAAACAAGATGAGAATTATGAATGGAAAATCGTAGCAGAATTATTTAATAAATTAGAAAAAAAAGAAACGATAGCATTTACTCCTTCCATGAGATTTTTTAATGATAAAGTTTCTAGAAGTAATGCTGAGGAGAAAAAAGCTAATGCAGAATCCATCTAAAGACCTTACCTTTATTGTCTATAACGCTCCTTCTCCTCCTCGTTATATTAAAGTAAAAAAAAGCATCATCAAAAGTTTATTCATTCTTATCCCTTTTATGGTGATCCTCTCGATAACCCTCTCTTATACTTATTCTTTTATCTACAAGCTTGAGAATAACTCGCTTCGATCGAATATCCCCATCGAAATACAAAAACTTCAAAAAGAAAACACAGAGCTCTCTCAAAACTTACAGTACTTAAAAAAGAATAATGAAGAGCTTATCTCAAAGCTCTCAAAAGGTGGGACATCGGAGTCTTCCATCAGCTCAATGAATCTTTTTACGATGCCTATTGGTATTGAAGACTTACGAGGTAAAGCACTGATCAATATCGATGACATAAAAATCACCACGACTCCTAAAGAGATCAAACTTCATTTTAATATGGAAAACCAATCTAATGAAAAGCTGCAGGGCTATATCAGTGTGGTGCAATTTCAAGAAAACCTCATCCAATTCTACCCAGTTAACGAGCTTTCTCAAAAAGATTACAAAATCGAATATACACAAGGTGAGAGTTTTGGTTTTTCTCGTTTTAGACCCACAACAGCCACATTTAATCGATACTCCAATTCCAGTGTAAAATATAAGATTTTTATATTCTCAAGAACAGGTAATCTCTTGGCCTATAAACAAATCGCTGCAAGAAACTTGGCCAATGAATAATCAAGATTTTAAATCACTCAATTTTTCTATGTTAGGAGCCCATTCTGATTTGGATGGGAATTTTAAATTCTCAGGGGATACGATTATTAATTGTAATGTGAAAGGAACAATTCACATGCTCAATAATGCCAGTTTAACCCTTGAGCGTGAGTCAAGATTTGAAGGTGAACTCTACGCTCATGATATAGAGATATTTGGTGAGTTCTCTGGATCAATCAATGCTTCTGGAAAAGTGGTCGTGAAGTCTTCAGGAAGCATTTCTGGGCAAGTGACCTCCAATCAACTCGTCATCTCTCCAGGAGCTGTCGTGAATATTGAAGGTCAAACTAAATCTTATAAATAGTCTTTATAATCCACCATTTTAACTTTATAACCATTTTCTTTAAGAGGTTTGATTAAGTCTTTACTTCCCAAAACAACAATCGTTTGTTTATTCCATGCAAAGATATCAGAGATCATCCCTTTTAAATCATCTACAGATACGTTATCTATCTTATCTGAAAATTTATAAATATCCGCATAAGGAACATCGATATGATCCTTAAACATGAGTGTTTTTAAAAATTCAGAGGTCGACTCAAGCCCTAGAAGATAATTTCCTTTGATATTTCTTTTCGCTAAAAGAAATCTATCTTTAGGAATTTCAGTACTTGATTTATTTATAATATCTTTAATAGCATCTAAAAGAGGGATAAGCGTTTCATTTCTTGTAAAAGTGGATATACCAGCTCTTCCATATTTTTTCTGTCCTGCCGCATAGGCCATCGCTGAGTAAGTCAGCCCTCTTTCAACTCTTAGGCCTTGAACTAATTGAGAAGTAAAACCACCCCCCATAAACTTAGCCGCGAACGATTGAAGTTCTCTATTTGCATCGACAACCTCATCAGTCATCAATACCCTTCCCACTCGCACCTGAGCTTGATTGGATTGACCAACATCAACGAAAATCACTTCATCTGTAGGACTAAGTTTTTTGACAACAAGATATTCTGATTTTTTGTTCTTTTGGTCCCATTTGCATTTGTTTTGGATAATACTCTTTACCCCGAGGATTTCTTTCGGTCCTTTAAGATAAATCTTCTTACCAATTTTTTTATTATAGTCTTTGAGTCTCGCGGACAAATCTTTAGATGTAATATTCTCAAGGGTCGCTAAATCTCCACTGGTAGGTGTTTCATAACCAGTCCCTTTAAGGGATTCATAACGAAAAATATGACTTGCAAGTTCACTATGTTGAGTCACAATCGTTTGAATACTGCTCATAATCCTTTTTTTAACTTTAGCCAGTTCTTCCTGGGGAAAAGTGGCGTCATCAAATAAATGACAGATCATATTGAGGGTGGGAACATAATCTTTCACTAGACCACTCACTTGAAAAACAGAATGTTCGTGAGTTAAATAACCTAAATATCTTGCTCCATAAAACTCTAGTGAAGAAATAATTTGTTTTTGGGTGTAACGATTTGTCCCAGAGGTGAGCTGACTGAACATGAGTTCCCCAGATCCTTTGAGTTTCTTTTCTTCTGTTAAAGAACCTTCATCAAAATAAACAAGCATTTCATAGGTGGGCAATGAGTTGTCTTCTAACCAGACCACCTCTATCCCATTCCAATCAAAGGTTTGCACATGCTCATCTAAGTAATTGGCATAAGTGCTAGGTAACAAGAGACTTAGAAAATAAACTAGACTTAAATATTTCATAAATTAACCTTTATTTTTATTCCAAATTGTAAATGTGTGAGGAGTTGCATTTTTAATGTATTCTTGACATGCCTTCTGCACTTCCTCAACAGTTATAGCTTCATAGATATCCATTTCTTTTTTGTAATGATTATAGTCACCAAAGAAAAACTCACGGTCACCTAGATATTTAGCTACCGCATCATTCGTATCCAGTCCCATAATAGTATCAGTAAGAAATTGATTTTTTACTTTTTGGATAGATCTCTCGTTAATAGCGTGGAGACAAGATTTGTTGAGAGCCGTTTTGATATGACTTAAAGTCTGGTCAAGAGGTTGTTTTTGCAATAACTCTCCCCCAACAAAAAAGACACCACTATTTTGTAAGGTGTAATTCGAAGCATACACCTGACTTAAGATAGGCTTTTTATTAGTAACGAAATTTTGGAAAAGATACGACGAAGCTCCTCCCCCCAATACACCGGAGAGGATATCTAGAATATAGCCATCCTTATTCGTGATGGGGACTCCCTTATAACCAAGAATAAAACTTGGATTTGGGCTTTGCCCTTTGAGATCAAATCTTTTTCCAAATTTTTGTTTGAATTCAAATCCACCTTGTTTTTCTATATGAGATTTTTTCTGTTCTGCTAGATTTTTAACCGCAGGTATTTTTCCGAATCGATTTTTAATTTCACTATAAACATCATCTTTATCAATATCTCCGACAATAACAATGATAGCGTTGTTGGGTGCATAGTATTGTTTGAAGTATCTTTGCACCTCTTCACGAGAAATTGTTTTAAGATCTTCCACCTCACCTATAACAGAGTTACCATAGGGCGTCCCCTTAAAGGTCTCTTGCATCATCTTTAAAAAAATCGCCCCTCTATCAGAATTTTCATAGCGCATTTTACGTTCTTCAAGCACAACATTTCTCTCTTTCTCAAAAGACTGGGGTGCCAGCAGAAGATTTTGCATTCTATCTGCTTCTAAATCGATAATCGTATTTATATGTTCACTAGGAAGACTTTCATAATAAACGGTATTGTCATGGGTGGTATAGGCGTTATTTCTTCCCCCATTTCCTTCAACTAATTTATCAAACTCATTTTCCCCATATTTTTTAGCTCCTTTAAACATCATATGTTCCAGCAAGTGAGAAGAGCCGGTGACCCCAGGGGTTTCAAACTTCCCCCCCACTTTATAGTAAGCAACAAAAGTAAAAATGGGTAACTTGTGGTCTTCCACCATGAGAAGTGTAAGGCCATTATCCAGGACTTTTTTGGTCACATCAAAATCAATTTCCATATCTTTAGCGGATTTGGACTTTGACGTGAGTTGAGCGCAGGCCACAAGGGCACAGCAAAATGTCATCAGCAACAGTCGGTTTAACATAGGTAACTCCTTATAAATATTTAGCAATTATACTAAAAATTTAGCTTTTTCCCCATAGGGGAAGTTTTATTAGGTGCGTGGCAATAAGAGTTCGGTCAATTCTAATATATTTTTTATCTAATTGACTAAAATGGTGGAGATAAGTGGCTTTTTCTAGTATAAATGCAACCAATTTTAACATTATTATTACTTATTAAGTGAGGCCATTATGAAAATTGCTGTCCCTAAAGAGATCAAAAACAACGAAAACCGTATTGGGTTAGTACCTGCCGGTGTAAAACAATTAGTCCAAGACGGACACGAACTTTTTGTTCAAAAAGGTGGAGGACTTGGGATTGGAATTTCCGATCAAGAGTATATTGACGCTGGTGCCACCATCCTTGATACACTTGAAGATTGTTTTGCAACTGGAGAGATGATTATCAAAGTAAAAGAGCCTCAACCAGAAGAGATTGCTCTGTTAAAGCCTCACCATATTCTCTACACTTATTTGCACCTTGCTGCTGATAAAGAACTTACTGAAGGTCTTATGAAATCTGGGTCTACTTGTATAGCTTATGAAACCATTCAATACCCTGATGGATCACTTCCTCTTCTCGTTCCCATGTCTGAAGTTGCAGGAAGAATGGCGACTCAAGTAGGAACCATGTGTCTACAAAAAGACAAAGGTGGAAAAGGTGTCCTTCTTGGTGGTGTGCCAGGGGTAAAAAGAGCAAAAGTAACCGTTATAGGTTGTGGAATCGCAGGAACAAATGCCACCAAAATGGCCATGGGTCTAGGAGCAGATGTCACTTGTATTGATCTCAACACCAAGCGCCTCGCTGAGATGGATGATCTATTTGATAACAGAATCACAACTCTCTACTCAAATGCTATGAATATTGAAGAGGCCGTCATCAATTCTGACCTCGTTATTGGAGCTGTTCTAGTGGCCGGGGCGAAAGCGCCTAAGCTTGTGACCAGAGAGATGATCTCTAAAATGGAGCCAGGCTCTGTTGTTGTTGATATCGCTGTTGACCAAGGTGGTTGTATCGAAACTTGTAAGCCAACCACTCACCAAAACCCAACCTTTGAAGTTGATGGTGTTATTCACTACTGTGTGGCCAATATGCCAGGTGCGGTTCCAAGAACTTCGACTTATGCGCTGACTAATGTGACTCTTAAATACGCAAGAATGATTGCCAAAAACGGAGTTGAAAAGTCAATTATGCAAGACGAGCCACTTCGCTATGGAGTCAATATATATAAAGGACAACTGGTTTATAAACAAGTTGCCCAAGACTTAAGCCTTCCTTTTACAGAATTACAACCAGAAAAATATCTCTAAATAGTGGGAATTGCTCCCCGTTATGGTAATATATTACTATGACGGGGAACCCTACACTCGACAAAATTCTCTTACTTATTAATGGTGCTATCGTTGCTGCTGCAACAGCTCTCGTTATTTATTCCCACATGGGAATAAAAGCCCCTCCTATCAATGAGGGGGCAGAGTTTGGAAGTGCTATTGAAAGCTCTATGGATGAATTCCAAAAAGTTCCTCTTTCAATGGAAGAGATTGTGGTTAATCTTTATTCGAGAGAAGCTCGTTTAAGATTTTTAGATACTAAAATGGATATTGAACTTTTTAAAGAATCTGACCGTGATTTTGTGACAAGCCTTAAACCAATTATAAATGATGCTCTTATTGATATTGCGGGAAATATGAAACCCAGTGAAGTGAATTCAGTGACAGGAAGAATTTTACTTGAGACCAGAATAAAAGAGCGTGTTAATAAACACGCTCGTCGTCCAGTTATAAAAAAGATTTATTTCAGTAAATTTATTGTTCAGTAGAACCAGCAGAAGATCTTCTTTCCTCATGCTCGATGCGCTCAAAATTATTGCTGTCGTCTGGAAGCTCATTAAGATACTTATCTACATCACTTTTGGTCACTTTACCTTCAGCGATAAGTCTATCTACAACTCTTACATCCATTTTTTTATCATTCAAAGCGTTCGCTAGTTTCATATGGTCCTCTTTGCATTTTAAATCAATTAATGAGATTTGATATCACATCATGTCGAAAATTGTAAAGTCTTACTGCCAATACTTTGGATTATTTGGGTCCGGTTTTTTAGGGGTCTTAGGGGCTTCTTCTTCATCTTTAACAATTTTGAGTTTTTGACGCATCTTGTTTCGATGATGTTCCTCTTTGAGAGCGCTTAACGTCACTCCCCTTGCCTGCAAGGACTTCATCTTTAAGAAAAGAAAGCCAAATAGCATTGAGGCGAGATGGGCCCAAGCAGCATTGCCATTAGCCGAAAACATCCCCATATAGATTTCAATAGCCGCTAGAAGCATACAAAAGTACTTAGCTTTCATAGGGAAGATAAGCATAAAGAGTAAAGTTCGCTCGCTGTAAATGATGGCGTAGGCCACAAATAAAGCCAAGTTTACCCCAGTCATCCCATTGAGAATCCCACCTATTCCCACAGTAGAAGCGAGTAACAGGTAACAAGCAGCTCCAGCCACCACTGCGACGGCCAAGAATTTAGCGTAAAATTTTGTGCCCCAACGTTGTTCTAACTCACTTCCTATAAACCATAAAATAAGAGAGTTAAATATGACTTGCATGAGCCCACGGTCAATCAGTGGGTAGGTCACAACTTGAAACACCGCTAGATTTTTTACACCTGCGAGCGAGAGTCCAAAGAGGTTCAGTAAATTAATTCCCCCACCTTGAACCATCAAACTATTCAGAATAAAAGCAACAACGTAGACACCAATTAAAATCTTATTGAATTTTGATAGTTGAGGAACATGAATTTGAGGTTGTTGCATTATTTTTTCTCCTCAAGTTTTTGAGAAATTTCCACTAAAACACCATTCATTGATTTAGGATGAATAAAATTAACTAAACAATTTCCAGCTCCAATAAAGGGCTTTTCGTAGATGAGTTTCATACCAGATGCTTCTAGCTCTTTTTGCTTTTTCTCCACATCCTTAACTCTAAAGCAGAGATGATGAATTCCCCCACCCTTGGTGTCTAAAAATTTCGCTATGGCACCTTCTGAGCTTATGGGTTCAAGTAATTCGATATGAGCATTTTCATCAATGGCCCCAAAAGCGGTTTTTACTTGTTGCGACTCAACAATCTCTCTTTTATCTTCAAAATTTATTCCGAGTGCTTCATAGAGTTTTACAGAGCTTTCAATATCAGCAGTGGCCACGGCAATATGATCAAGAACACAGTCTTCCAAATGTTTCATCGCTTCTCCTTAAAGTTAATCTATCATAAGCCAAACTTTAAAAGGAATAAACCCAGAATTTTAGAAAGTACAGAGGTCAGGATCGTTTGCGCACTCTACCAATTGATCAAAGCTAATAGCATTAGCACAACGGTTAGGATCGTTTTCGTCGAAGGTTGGTATAGAAGGCTGACTTGGTGGCACACAAATCCCCTCACTCAATCCATCAGTAGAAGTACAATCCCCATACACTTCTGCGGTGACGTGTCTAAGGGCACAAGTTCTATTACCCAAGTTATCAAATCCAGTATCCACAATTGCGTATGTGGTCACAGGATGTTTTTGACACCACTCTTTTGCCACACAGGTTTGACCACTTGGCTTTGAGCAATATGAAGGATTCTCCGAAATAGTATCGTGAGGTGCACATCTTCCATTAATTTTATTACAGCATAAAGAGGCACATTGGTAATCTGATGTACAAGCTTCTCCAGTAACTTGATTACCAAAGCTTGGTAGATCTTCGATACATTGATTAACAAGTGACTTACTCCAGCAATGTTTATTAATACAACACTCGTCGGATCCACATTGATTAGACGATGAACACTGTTGAAAACTAGAGAGGAGAACATTATCTCCATTGGTATCAAGAATGGCCTCTTTAACTAATTGGAGTTTGACTTCTTTGGTGATATCAATGGTTGTTTCAACTCCCGTATCATCATCAGTCGTCACAACTTCAATAGTCGCAGTAACGTTGCATGATCCAATATGCTCACCAGTAATATCATGAACGGTAGTCGCTCTCTCATTACAACCATCCATCCACTCACTGGTTCCATTCGTACTCATTGTAAAAGAAGTCTTTTCATCATCTGGAAGTGCACTTCCTAAATATTCAGTTCCTCCCAAAAGATTAAACTTGGTGTAGAGAGGAAAAAGATTTGATTTATATCCAAAGTCTAGTTCGTCTTCGTCCACGAGACCATCTACATCATCATCCCAGACTCCTTGAAATACACCGAACTGCCCTTTGATCGCCTCTTCCTCGACTTCCCAGTTTCCGGTATTTAAGGAGCGATAAGGACCTTCATAATGATAAACTGTACCATCAATAGTATTGCTACTGCCAAAGGTTCCAAAGGAATAAGTTCCATCATAAGTATAGAAATTTGTATAAAGCAGTGGGTTGTCTGGAAGACAACGAGATAATTTTATAGAATGAGTGTCATCATCAAGGCCTAGCGACCCACTTTGAATTTGGGGCTCACTTGGGATGATAGGTAAATCCGGATTTGCGCCTCGATCTTCCACAAGCCCTTTATCAACAATTTTAGCGTAAGCGTATTTACAAATATCATCTGAATCCTTACATCGCTCAGTGAGGCTTCCGGTAAAAGTGGGATCATTTTTTAATTTAAGTCCACGACAAAAAAGTTTATCATCTCTATTACTCGCGACAGGTTCATTAAGTGCCGATGGATCAGAACCACTGCCATCGAAGTCGTAAGTATTATAATCAAAAAGATCATAGAGAAGTTGAATATCACTGAAGGGCTTGGAGCGCAGATCCATCACCAGCACCTGAGTGTTTGTTTGAGGTGTAAGTCCTGCCCCTGTACTCACCGTCGCTGGTATTTCAATGGGAAGTGAATTGAGTCCAAAGTTAAACCTGACTTTCACATTCTTTGAAGCCAAGGTTGAAATATTTATTCCCGCTAAATAAAGAAGGCCGTTATAGTTTTTTGGAATGGTAAGTTTTCTTTTATAGTCACCTGCATCTGAGTCATCATCTACTTTCGGCTCAATCAAATGCCTCACCTCGACTTTAGCGATAATCTCTCCCTCATCAGAGCCAACTCCATCGTCATTATCAGCCACCCCATCTCCACCATTATCACCAGCCCCTTTGTTATCACTGCCAATAGCATCGGTTTCGGAACTGACCCGCGCACCTTGTTCAGCTTCTATACAAGCTGTTAAGATGAAAATAAGTAATATGAATATTGAAATTTTTCCCTTCATAATAATCCTAACTACTTATCGGCAGGAGCTGCAGCATAATTAAAATTATATGTGAGAAAATGAATCTCATTTAAAATTAAGCCTAAGTGTCTGGAATTACATAGTGAGTTTTAGGTCTTGAGGGTTCATCTGCCTCAGAAATAAGCTAGTCCAAGCTCAGAAACGCTCGAAAGTTTTTTTAACTTTATTTTTACGCACACCAGGGACAGAGAATAATCTATTGTGGAAACTGATAAAAATTCCAGGCGCGACTAGCTGAGCGCATATGAGTGCTTCCGTGACGTTTTGAAGGGCGTCACTATCCTCAAAGCCCAAGGGCTTCATGGCACCAGTAAAAATAATCGGAGCCTTTGGATTCTGAATGAGCTTTGAGGCCATTTCTGCAGTTTCTTGCATGGTATCGGTCCCATGTAAAATGACAATGGGATCATCTTCTAAACTATGCAGTTCCATAATGCGGTCACAAATCAATTGCCGATCAGATTCATTCATATCCAAGGAATCTTTGGCCAACACAGAGGAAATAATCACTTCGGTATAAGGCAGCCTGAGTTTTTCATTTATCTTTTTTTTGATCACAGTCTCGCGATTAAAAAGAGTTCCATCAGATTCATCATAGGTCTTCTCGATGGTTCCCCCTGTGGTGATAATTTGAATACGTTTCCATTTGTTTAAATCATTCATATCAAAATCTTTTTAAGCTGTGCGCAATTAATTTTATTCATAACTTAGCCCTAGTATAACGAAAAAAACCAAAGAAAACGAAAAGAATTCATAAAAATTTGGTACACAAACCTTGACGCGCGCCCAATCAATCCCATCTTATAAGCGTTAAATTTTAAAATTTCGAAGGAGATAATTTATGTCGACGCGCAAAGGTCATATTTCTGTTAACACCAATGATATTTTTCCTATCATTAAAAAGTGGCTCTATTCAGAGCACGATATTTTTGTCAGAGAACTTGTTTCAAACGCTTGTGATGCCATTACCAAAAGAGAGACTTTAGCGAGAACAACGGGGGCAGAAACTCCTGAAGGAAAAGTAGAAGTTCTTATCGATAAAGACAAGAAGACGATCACTTTTTCAGATAATGGTATTGGGATGACCGAAGAAGAAGTTGAAAAATATATCGCCCAACTGGCTTTCTCTGGAGCGGAAGAATTTGTTAAAAAGATGAAAGAAGAAGGAGAATCAACAGATGAGATCATTGGAAAATTTGGTCTTGGTTTTTACTCTGCTTTCATGGTGGCCGACAAAGTTGAAGTTAATTCACTTTCTATGAATGAGGGAGCAAAGCCAACCAAGTGGACTTGTGATGGAAACACGGATTATGAATTCAGCGACTCTCAAAAATCAACCGTTGGAACTGAAATTACTCTATTTATTAACGAAGAAAATAAAGAGTTTTTAGATGCTTGGAAAACTCGTAGCACACTCACAAACTATTGTGACTTTATGCCTTATCCAGTTGTCCTCAAAGACCTGGCCGAGATCGAGCGCATCAAAGCAGAGAATGCTAAAGCAGAAAAAGAAGAAGATAAAAAACCTGTGCCAGAAAATGATGTGATCAATGATACTGAACCTCTTTGGAAAAAAGATCCTGCGAGCCTCACAGATCAAGATTATAAGGATTTTTATAAAAAGCTCTACCCTATGGATCCAGAGCCACTTTTTTGGTTGCATTTAAATGTTGATCACCCATTTACACTCCAAGGGATACTCTTTTTTCCAAAACTCAATCCTAATAAACCACTGAACGAATCTAATATTAAACTTTATTGCAAGCAGGTCTTTGTTTCAGATAATGTGAAAAATGTTATTCCAGAATTTTTGGCCCTCCTTAAAGGTGCCATTGATTCAACAGATATTCCTTTGAACGTTTCAAGATCAGCGCTCCAGGGTGATCCTAATATTAAAAAGATCTCAAACTATATTGTTAAAAAAGTAGCTGAGAGTTTAAAGAAAAGATTCAAGCAAGACCGTGAGGCTTATAATAAATCCTGGGAAGATATTGGTCTTTTCGTAAAATATGGTGTTGTTTCAGATCCAAAATTTGATGAGCTGATGCGAGACAGAGTGGTTTTCAAAAACTCTAACGACGAACTGGTGACTCTTGGTGAATACGCAGAAAATGTTCCCGAAAAATACCAAGAAAAAATGAAAGGCAAAGTTGTTTA
>CEQY01129100.1_pt1 | contig 42949 bp, 39 predicted proteins | sample 361391 | NCBI WGS metagenome assembly CEQY01 (sample SAMEA2621075, study PRJEB7988) | marine metagenome | isolation source: saline water (ENVO:00002010), including | reverse complement strand
ATAATTGTATAAATGCATAATTGTATAAATGCATAATTGTATAAATGTATAATCTTTCAATATATTAATGGAAAATGAATATATTGAAAAAATGTTTGGTACAAATTTGATAAATATTAATGAAGATCTTCAATATTATTCCTTGAAGTCGTTATTTATTGAAATACAGAAAGCATATAAAGAGCTTGGAAAAATATCAATCAAAAAACAGCATGGGAAAAAGCCAATTGGGAAATTGATGAATGATATTAAGCAACATTCAGGCACTTATTTGCCTGTTCCAGTACTAGATTCAATAAAAACACATTATTTAGGAACAACCTACATAGTTGAAACAAATATAGGACCACTATTGGATGATACTAACTGCATGATTAAATTAACATTTTATAAAATGCAGGATAATCCTATAACACAAAACACACTGGAATTATATTCGAATGCAATGCTTACATGGTTAATTGTTGCGAAAAAATATGAAACAGATAATTGTTTAAAACAGTTAAATGTTGATATATATTTAACAAAAGAAAAGAAACAGTTAAATGCAAAAATAGGTGACATTTATGATGCAAATGGTGGTAGTATCGGACAAGGAACAGTTGGAAACCATCGTTTTATATTAGGAAGCAATAATGTTAATACGGCGTTAACATATAGATGTCATGCGGGTGAATCAATGATATTATTATATAGAAGCGAAGACTTAATAAAGACATTTTTTCATGAAACATTTCATACTTTAAATTTTGATTTTTCAAATCCTGCGAAACAAGAGGTAAAACATTTATTTAATGTAAATTCGCCATTGCGTTTATTTGAAGCTTATTGTGAAACATGGGCAAGGATTGTAAATGCAATGTATTATGTAATTTTATTAAATCCAGATATGAATTGGCAAACATTTAATAAGAATTTCAGAATAATAATAACAATTGAATCAGTTTATTCTGCAATTCAATGTTGTAAAATTCTTAAATATATGAATTTGACATATGATGATGTAATTGCAAATAATGTGTTTGATAAATTCAAAGAAACATCAAATGTATTTAGTTATTATGTAATAACCGCTATATTGATGATGAATCCATCAATGTTTTTGAGATATTGCAAACAAAATGGTTTAAATTTATTAAAATTTAATGAATCAAATTTGCAGGGTTTTATAACATTTTTAAGTAAAGCCCGTTTGAACTCTAATATTAAACTGGTCGAAACAAAACTAAATGATTTTTCCCATAAAAGATCGCTGCGAATGGCAATATTTGATATTAAAAATTGAAACAAAAAAATGCAAAGAGGTAACAATATACATGGGTATTCGCGGACTTAGTCGTTATTTAAAGAACAACATATGTAATGGTGTAACAAAGGTATCGTTGTCAGAATTATCTGGCAAGAAGATTGTAATCGATACAAGTATATACATGTATCGATTTAATGAAAACAATGAAATGATTGAAAACTTTTATAGTATGATACTTTTGTTTAAACAAAATGGCATAATACCCTTATTTATATTTGATGGTGTTTATCCAAAAGAAAAATCGGATACAATCAAAGAACGACAAATTGAACGCGATGATGCAGAACAAAAAATTGCGTTACTTGATGACGACACATCATATATATTACATAGTCTTAAACGTAAACGTACCCGTGTATGTAATAAAGAGAGAAAATTATTAAAAGAATTATTTGAAAATTGTGGTGTAATGTATCAATATGCACATGGTGAAGCGGATTCTGTCTGTGCAAATTATGTATTAAAAGGAGAAGCATGGGCATGTTTAAGTGATGATATGGATTTATTTGTATATTCATGTCCAAGAGTGATACGTTATTTCAGTTTAGTTACCAAAACTGCGATTTTATATGATATAAACACAATTTTACAAGAAATGAATATGTCATTTGATGTGTTTCAAACGATATGTATATTAAGTGGAACTGATTATAACAAAACACAATATGATTTAGACTATCTTATGTCTTTGTATAAGACACACTCAATAGAAGGTATTGAATATGATTCTAAACTATTGAATGACATGAAAGAATTATTTACATTTAATGTAAATGATTCTTACGATATAATTAAATATAATGCATATGATGCTGATAGATTACGTACATTTCTAGAAAATAATAATTTTGTATTTGTTTAAACAGAAGTAGCGGGAGTAAATACACCACCCTTGGCAAAGTGAGGGCTCATGTACTTCTGAAGGTTAAAGTAAGTAAGCTCATCCTCCTTAGTAAGCTTTAGGAGAACAGCAAGCTTGTTGTCAGCAAGAATCCTGCGACCATTAGACTTGTCCTGAAGCTTGTGTTCGCGGATGTAGGAGTTAATCTCACGCGTTACTTCAGTCCTGGCCATCTCAGTGCCACTAGGCTTGTTGAGGAAAGCGGCAAGCTCATCAGTAATAAGAGTAGGCTTTACAAAACCACTAGGGGCCTTGGGAGGCTTGTCAGTAGCACTCTTTACCTTGCGGCCACGAGTAGACTTCTGAGCAAGCTTCAACTCCTTCGTGGTGTGCTTCTGGAGTGCCTTTACATCACTCTTTAGAGAATTAGCAAGAGACGCCAAAGAAGTTAGCTGCTTTAGTAGTCCATCAAAAGTGCAAGCTTGTACCTGAACATCGTCTACAAGCTCATTACTTACGGGAGCTGCCTCAACAGGGGCAGGGGGTGCGACGACCTTCTCGGAAGTCTTTTTCTCAGTCTTCTGGGTGACCTTAGTCTCGGTTTTAGGAGCAGCTGCTTTCTTCGCCATTTTATAATTAGGTATTCTAAGATTTCTTTAAATACTTTATTACTGTAATTAATAATTAATTTATTTTTAATAAAAATTCTTATTGAAAAACGTTACAAACGCGTAAAAATAAAATTTAAACGCGTAAAAAAATTATTTTAACGCATTTATACTAAAGATTCATAAAGATGGGGTAAAGCCATTGCAGCATTTTGGTTTACTAAAGTTAATGCCGATAAAACATATATTGAACCTAATGTTTTATATTCATTCGTTCTTCCAGAAGTAATAAATTTTTCAATAATGTTAAGACCAAATATTTTTAATTCTTCTAAGGGAACATTTATAAGTGTGCCAATATTAAGTGTATGGAATGGATCATAATTGCCAATTATATTTCTCTTCATTTCATGTGATAAATTAAGGCGATAAGCCCAAATATCTTTTAATTCTTGTATAAATCGAACTGTACGATGATGATTTAACGAATTATACCACTCAATCTGAGAATAATTTCCTAAACTGTCAATTTTCATAAAAATATCCGTTAAACGTTGTTGATACCTAACTTGTTTAGACATAATTGGTTCATCTTCTACGTTCTCTGAAAGATTAATTTTGAAAACCTTATTCGATAAATAAACAAACTTTGCAAACATTTGTAGCACCGGTTTCTTAATTAACTCTCTATTATATGGATTATAAATTTCACTATTGGGAGTTTTACCATCTCCTGATATTAGCTTTAAAAATGAATACCAATGGAAACCATAAACCTTATTTTTTTCATCTTTATAACTAAATATATACATTGCAGGAATATCCGCGATATTATCTAAAGTATAAAAATCTGTATCATTTACACAACATTTAGGATCATTATATGCAGGACCATGACAATTTACTAATATACGTCTAAATTTACTTCTTACAACTCTTTGAATTTTTTTTACATAAAAAAGCTCTTTCATTTTGTCATGTAATTCATTTATAAATTCTTGCTTACGTTTTGGTTTTATACGAATTTTATAATGTTTTGCTATATCCCTAAACAATGACATATTTTGTTTTATTTTAGGTACTTTATAATATTCTTCCAATGGCAATATCGCTGCAGATTTTGTCTCAACACTCATTATTATGTATTGTTATATAATGTTTATATAATTTATTGCGAGGTTTGATTTTCTGGCCTATATCATAAATCTTAATTTATTTAAAATTGATTTAAAGGGATAGACATGTTATATAGTATAAAATGGCAGCCGATGGGATGATTGTAATGGGAACTCAATACGACGCAGACAAGATGGTTAAATATACTCAACCTAAAGTCAATGCGGCGGGAGGCAAAAATGTTGGTGTTCTTAATAAGAAGACCAGTAAGAGTACTATTCTAAGCGCACCACTAATGATGACATGGGGTGTAAATGAATGGAAGGATGACGCTTCTGGAAAGGTGTCTTATGACCTAAGTCTTCAATTTCCAGATGCTGATAATATGAGCGATAATGTAAAGAAGTTTCTCGATAACCTCATTGCATTTGAAAACAAGATTAAGTCTGATGCTGCTAAGTTCTCACGAGAATGGTTTAACAAGCCTTCTATGAGTCCTGATGTTGTTGACGCTCTATTTACTCCAATGCTTCGGTATCCTAAGAACAAGGAGACAATGGAGCCTGATTATTCACGCTCACCATCTCTTAAGGTTAAAGTTCCTTACTGGGAGGGCGATTTCAAGACGGAAATCTATGATATGAAGCAAAATACTCTATTCCCAGACCCTGATGGCACTCAAACGCCACTAGACCTTATTGGTAAAGGTTCTCAAATTGCCTCCATCATTAAAAATGGTGGCATTTGGTTTGCAGCAGGAAAGTTCGGCACCACATGGAAGCTTGAACAAGCAGTTGTACAACCAAGGGCAACCCTTAGGGGTAAGTGCCATATTCAACTTGATGAGACTGAAATGCAAACAATGGAAACTGCTGCTGCTAAGAGTGACAGCGACAGTGATGGTGAGCAGGAAAAAGTAGTTGATACTAATGTAGAAGATAGTGATGACGATGAACCTGAACCTGAACCTGAACCTGCACCTGTTCAGGAGCAAGAAACTCCTGCGGCTGATTCTTCACCGGCTTCTCCTCCTGCTGAATCAGTTACGGAACCAACACCTAAGAAGAAGCGTGTTGTTAAAAAGAAGACAGACGCTTAAATAAATTCTATATGAATTATTATATCGCCTAATTGTATTGGTTTTGACAAAGATTGAATAATAGGTATTCCCTTATTTTTAATTGTATATATTTGGTGTTTCTTAATATATACTTTTCCCATATCTATTTCAAATTGTCGTTTACCAATGGTAATTTCAAATTTATCATATGCTAATATATCTCGTATGTCTTTCTTAATATAATAATGAACATCATTATCAATGTCAATATCTATATTTTGTGTTAGCATGGGTTGACATTTAATTGCAAATTCCTTATCGGTTGTATCTGTAAATATCATATCACAATGCCATAATGGTACCATATATTCTATCCCTTCTCTCTGATATTTGTATATTTTCTGGTCTAATAAATCATCTATTGTCGGTTGTAATATTATTTCCGGTTCTATCTCTTTTCGTGCTATAATAACATCCATTATCGATAATATTGTATCAAGTTGTGGTGGGTTATAATAATTTATATAGCGTCTTATGTTTTTTAACGTATTTACATCGAAATCTTCTAATATCGTTTCGCTTTTGTTTATCACATGTCTTATTACATAATCAAGTAAAGTATTGTAAGGTGTTTGATTAACACTTTCATTATCGCTTGTAGAGAGAAGTTGATAGGCTTCATTGACCTCTTGAAATCTCTCCTTTGCACTATCATCTGGATTCTTATCTGGATGATATTTTAATGCTTTTATATGATATTTCTTTTTTAACAATGACATATCATATTTTTCTGGTAATTCTAAGATTCTCATTGCTTTATTTTTTTGCATATATTATTATTTTAACTATCATATTTTCTAAGTGATATATTGGCCTATAATTATTATTATAATGACAAGAACAAACATATATATCATTCATTAATTTTGGAAAATCTTCTAATTTTAGTATTGAATCTTTTATTAATTCAAATATTATGGTATTTAATACATCATATATTTTTATATCATACGTTAATAGTTCATATAATAACTCTCGCATCACTCCAAGTTTCAATTTTGTTTTATCCTTTATCATTAGAATTATGTCATCAATTAATTTATATTCATTATGAGACTCACTGAGTGGTATATATAATTCCTTTAAATTATTGCAAGATATACTATGTTTTTTAAATTTATGTGTTACATGTATTTTATGCGGTCTTCCAATATTTATTATTAATGCATTATTTATTATTCGAGTTGGTAAAAATGAAATTTTATCTGTTAAAAATAAAAATCTTAAATTAATTGGCAGGTAAAAAACTTGCTGAATATAACTGTAAAATATATCTAGCAATTCTACAGATATATGATTAAAATTATGACATAATATAATTCCATTATTTATTCCATTTGATAATACTATATTTACAATCGTATTAAATATCTCATTCCATACTATCTTTGCATTACAACCCAATGTCATAAAATCAACTTCATAATGTATATCACTTATCTTAAATGTATATTCACTCTTATTTATAGTTAAATGAACCTTCTTTTCATATTTTAATTGACTTGGGCTAAATTTTGATATTAATTGCAATGCTTGACTATATTTTCCTATTCCTGATGGTCCATGCAATATACAATTCGAAAATTCTTCTATAGTTGTCACATCATTTATAATATTTTGTAATTCTTTGTGAAAATTACATTTAGATATCTCTGATAAATGTTCTTCGTATGTTGTTTCATGAAATTTAACCATTAACTATTATATAAAACAATGTTTATATATCTAAATATATGAGTATTATTCTTAATGATAATGAATTTAATATTAAAAATGTTTTTTTTGATATAGAATCTAATAAAAATAATCGCAGTTATACTAGTACGTTCTCACGAATCAATTATTCTAACGAATTCATGACTTTAAAAAATATTTGTATTAAATTAACAAATACTGCATACAATATCGAAGAATTTATATTAAATAAATATATTTCTTATGTTACTGCCAATAAACCTGATAATGGAAATACATTTACTCCTTGTTATGCTATTAAAAATATGACCGGTTCTAATAAAATTATAAAAATATCTGGTATTTGGGAAAATAATAGTGGAACATTCGGCCTTGCGTATAAAACTTTTTAACCGTCCGTTATATAATACTCTGATACCAATGACATACCAACTAATAATAAAAATGATATGATTGACATTCCATATACTGACATATAGATTAAACGCGTTTGAGTTGCATTTTTCCCTTCGTTACTCATATTATTATTCTCTTTAGTTTCCAATTTATTTCGAATCAATCCTACATATAAACTAATTTTAACTATCATTAATAACAATACTCCTGTATACATATTATAGAATGTATTAGGAACTTTCTCGGTTAGTCCTATTTTTCTTACCATTTTATCTTCTTCTATCAATTCTTGTTTAGATGAAAATATTTGTATTAACCATGTTACTAGAAATGATATTAATATTATTGGTGCAGTCATTATTAATAAATCTTCTGTAGTATTGTGCAATTTTAAACCTATCGAAAAAAATACCATTAAATATAATGTAAATAATATCCAATACAATGCCCATAATGTATTTTCTACTGAATACAATAAAATCAAAATTCCTATTATTACAAATGATACTAATATATTAATAATTGCTCTTGAATCCATATATTTTATATAAATATATAAATATTATTCTCTTATTATACTAATGGACTCCCGTGTCGTAGAGAGAAATGTTGAAACTAGTCGACAAAGCTACTATTTAAATCAACGTAATCTTATTATTCATAGTAATGACCGTAATGAACGTATTTGGCCAAATGCTAATCATTTTGAAGTTACGATTCCAAATCCATATAAAAATGTACAAAGCATTCGCCTTGGTAATATTATTCTTCCTAAATTTACTGAATCTACTTTTTCTAATAATAACCGTAATCTAAAAATCACTATAAAAGTAGATGACCCAACTAATCAAGGTTCAAATACTTATCCTGAAAAAACCATCGAAATTCAAGAAGGTGATTATACACCAGATGAAATTGCAAATGAACTTCAAAACCATATAAATAATGAGATATTTGGAAATGTCACTGGTTCTAGTGATTATAAATTTAATGTTACTTATAATCCTATTAAAAAAAAACTTCTATTTGTTCTTACAAATATCATTAATACTAGTACCATACCTGATTTTTACATACATTGTGAAAGAAATGAAACTTATGCCGAAACTGATAGTAATAGACAATTACGTGTTGATGTCTTTAACAAAGTTACTAACTGGGGCTTAGGTTCATTCTTAGGTTTTAAAAAACAAAAATATTCATCTTCTAATGCAACAAAAAAAATATATGCATATCATGAATCAGGGACACCAACACTTCTAATGACAGAGGATAATAATCCTGGTGGTGCTGCCATTCCCGACCAGTTTATTGAGCCTGATTTTGAACTTCGGACCGACCACACTGAAAATGAAGTATATTGTATCGAAATCGATAAAATAAACCAGTTTGATGAAGTCACTCCTGATAAAATTATGGATATTGTCTTTACCAATAATGAAGTAGACCAACATACAACCTCTTTTTTCTCTGAAGTTGTGCAACTTGTTGGCAAAGGTCCTGCAAATTCTGGAACTGGTATTTCTCATTTTAACCCACCACTCGACTCACTTAATAAACTTAAATTCAAAATTAGACACCATGATTATTCTCTCGTTGATTTTAAAAATCGTGACTTTACTATTGTTCTACAAATTGTTACATTAGAACCCGACCCTTTTAAAGTAGGTCGTCTAAGGAAACCTGAATTCTATGAACATTAATTTATTTATATATATATATATGAAAAAATTTACTGTTAAAGTACTTTCTCATCTATGTTTATTATTTTTTGTTGTTTTTATCTTTATGACAATGGGTTGGGATAATGAAGAATGGAACGGTTTAGATGAAACAAATGACAAAACGTTTGAAGATAAATTTATAAATAGAATGTATTTCACATTTGTTACGTTTTCTACAGCTGGTTATGGTGATATCTCACCAAAAAGCAAAAAATTAAAAATCGTTTCTTGTTGTGTAGCATTTATTATGATAATTGAAATTATGTCACTCATATCATAATTTATGTGTTGTTTTAATCCATTTTATCACATCTTCCTTACTATCTGTCATGTATTCTCCTTTGTAACCTTTGAAATTTAAGAATCTAGGTTTTGACATTTTATCTGTTTTATAATAAATATAATGTCCATATTTTCCATTTCTAATACTCATTGTACTTGTTAATTCTCTCTGTAATGTCTTATTTATCTCCAATGATGTTTTTGGTTTTTCTATTAATGTTACTATATCCTGCAATGTTATGTCTTCTTCTTTCTTTCCTAAACATGTCAATGTAATGTTCTTGTCGTTATACTTTGTATATAATCCATACTTACCATTGTAAACCTTTATCTCATGACAATTATATAAACCTAGCGATTCTTTTTTACTGTTTGTAATCACATCATAGAGAGAATAACCTCCTGATTCCAACTTCTTAATATCTAAACCTTCTCTTACCTTTAACCATGTTGTTACACCTTCGATTTCTTTCTTCACAATAGGACCATACTTACCAACCATATATGTATGTTCATCATCTAATTTAATATGACCTGACTTCTTTCTCTCTTCTTTCTCTTTTTCTACCACATTATTAATACTATTAGTTATAATCTTATCACAATCTTGTGCTAATTGTTGTGATGCTGTCTTACCACATGCTACATTATCTAAATTGTTTTCCATTTCTCGTGTATAACCATAATCAACAAATTCTTCAAAGTTCTTCATCAAGAAGTCTATAACCATCTTACCTGTATCTTGTATTAGCAACTTGTTTTTCTCTGCACCAATACGCGATTCTTTTTCTGTCTCAGTTATCTCATTTTCAACAAGTTCCATTCGTTTTAATTTTACCATTTTACCATCTACATTCCCCCGTATAACATAACCTCTTGTCTGTATCTTTTCTATAATACTACTAAATGTGGAAGGTCTTCCAATTCCTTCTTTTTCCAATAAATTCACCAATTTAGCTTCTGTATAATGCTGTTTAAGATTTTTAATCGTTTCAGCTGCGTTTATTTGTTTATATGCAACTTCTTGATTTGCTGTAAGTGTTTTTAAATATTCATAGTATTCATCATCTAACTGACCACCTTTAATTACTTTCCAGCCTGGAAATATGTTTTTATCTGTACTATATTTAAATTTATATCCACCAACTGCTGATATCTCAGCTGTATATGTATTATATTGTGCTGGCGACATACAACTTTCCATAGTATTTTCCCATATGAACCGATACATCTTATTCTCTCTAGATTCCAATTTAGGATACATATTATTTGGGTCAGTAACTCTTATTGCTTCGTGTGCAGCCTTTGTAGACTTCATTGTTTGCAAAACATATGCATCACCCCAATTTGTTGTAATATAGTCTTTTGCACGCTTTGTAAAATCCGCACTATATGTATTATTATCTGTTCTCATATAAGTAATCAACCCTGCCTCATACAACTTTTGACATGTTGTCATAGTATCCTTTGGTGATGAACGCAATACTGTATTTGCTCTTTGTTGCAAACTACTTGTAGTGAATGGTGTTGGTGGCTTTGTTTCGCTTTTACGTACAGGTGTCACATTATAACAATGTTCATGATTTACAGAATCTTCTAAAAATTTCGACACAGCATTATAGTCTTTGATTTCGTTGTCTAATGAAAAGGTTATACATCGAGACGTAAACATACCTGTCACATTAAATATATTCTCTCCAATATTACTATCTATTTCTTGTTGATTCTCATATAATAGTCTTAATGCTGGTGATTGACATCTTCCTGCAGACAATCCTTTATTTCTACTAATATGTTTCCATAATACCGGCGACAACTGATATCCTACAAGCATATCCAATGTTTGCCTTGAAAGTTGTGCATTCACTTTGTTCATGTCTAACCTAGTAGGATTGTTAATTGCCCATTGTAAAGCAGGTTTAGTTATCTCATTGAATATAATTCTTGAAGTTGTTTCAGGATTTAGAGAGAACACTTGACATAAATGCCATCCAATGCCTTCACCTTCTCTATCATCATCTGTTGCTATGATTACTTCGTCAGCCTTTTTAATCAATCCACGAATTTTTTGTATTTGTTTCGTTTTTGAGTCAGACTCTGTAAAAGTTAACCGATAATTATCTTGTTTATCAATACATGACAAGTCTGACAATTCACGAATATGACCAAAACTTGCAATACATTTATATTCTTTTCCCAAATAACCTTCTATTGTTGAACATTTAGCAGGTGATTCTACTATAACTAATTTCATATATACAACTTTATAAATTGTATCTAAACTGGTTACATTTAGATTCAATTTTATATTTAATCGGTTTCTTCACTAGTTAAGAATTTATTTTTATAGGCGGCCCATGAAATATTTTTGTTTTTCTTATAGGTTGGCTTACTATTTTGTCGTGTTGGTTGCTTATTAAGTGCACTATCAATGTAGATTTTTTTTAATATACTTCCTACCTTAAATGAACCGTCATGTTCGTCTATATTACCGTCTTCAATATCTTTTAGGACGGCCAAAAACTCAGCTAAGAGTTTTAAATCTAATTGGTCTTTTTTAATTTTATTGTAAATATCAGTATAATTATCATACAAAAAACTACATTTGGATTTACACATCATATCAAATTCACTAGGGTTTGTTTTTGATAATCGAGCATATCGTGATTTCATAGTAGAAAGAATTTGTACCTGTTCTTTAATCATACCACTATGTTTCACTTTTCGTATATGTTCAGTTGTTTTGGCTTCTTCATTTGTACCAATCAGTTTTTTTAGATTTAAACGGTCTTCTTCATTCATTATATTATTATATTATTTATAATATTTATATATGAATTTTAAAAATGTATTAAAATATTTAAATCCAAAATCTTTTTATTTACGTTTGGTTATTTTAATCGCAATCATTGTAGGTCTTCATATATTACTTGCTCAGTTTAGTAAAAAATGCACTATTGAAAATCTTGATTTACCAGTTAGTAAAAAACAGCAACAACAAAAAGAAACTGAAAAATTATTGAATGATATCAATAATGCTAAAAAGAAACAACAAAAACTTTCAAAAAAATTAGGTAAATAAATATAATTATCTCGTGTATTTATAATGAATACACGAGATGTTTTATACTCTTTTTTAATAATTGCAGCATTTTGTTATATGTATATCATGGGTTTTATGCAAATGAGGTCTGCAGATATTAAAGAAAACTGGCAAGACTATAAATGTAAACCATCTATTATACCGTTTGCTAGTTCATATGGACCACCTGGCACGTCTACTGCTGATAATTTTCAAGAATGTTTAACTAAAATGAGTGAGGCGAATATGTTCGACCTACTTGCTCCTATGGGTGCATTATTTAAAGGCATTACTGAACAATCTGATAATTTAACTGCTGGTGTTGGTGGATTAGACGATATCATGAATAATATGACTAATTCTACTAACAATATGCTTAGCATGCATTCAAACCTACTTATAAATGTAATTTCTGGTGTATATAAAATACTTGCAAATATGAAAGACACTACAGAGAGAACAGTAACTGTAAATGAATATCTAAAATCTCTTGTTGATGAACAATCTAAATTATTATATGCAACTAGTACTTTACAGTCATAAAAACTTATAAGTAATTTTATTAAATATAAATAATTATAACTATATAATATATGGCTGATCAAAACACAGCAACAAAAATTTCATTATTATTTAAAGATACATCTAATGATAACTATTTTTCTAAATATTCCTCCCATATTTTAGCATGTGTTATCATATTATTTATTATTATTGGTCTTATAACATATTACAAAATTAAAAATGAACTTGTCGATTATAAATATAGACGAGATGCAAACGGTGAAATATTATGGCCTAAAAATAAATGTTTACCACATATTTTACCAATTGCTGGACATATAAGTAAATTACCAGGAGAAAATATTGCTGGTGCAACACACCGGAATTTCAAAGAATGTGTTGATTCTATGGTAAGAGATAAAAATAATGAATATATAAATCCTTTTAATGAAATTGTAGCCGCATCATTAGCTTTGAGTGGCACTGTAATGGCTGGATTTGGATTTGTTTTAAATAGCGTCACTGCACTTGTTGATTATATTAAAGGTCAATTCGGTGGATTAAACAACATCTTAACTAGAATGAAAACTGAAATTAAAAGTATATTAAAAGATGATATCTTTTATAAACTATCTAGCTCATATAAAGGTATATATAATGTTGCTGGTACACATATGTTATATCTTAAACAAAAAATTACCGAAATGGTTGAACTTGCTAGGTTAGAATATTTCAGATATGCATTATATTATTTGTATTATTCTTTATTACGCATAGCATATGAATTTGGTGGAGGGTTGAATGAAATAAATACCTTTATTGGCGGTAATAAAGATTCTGAAACTGGAATGGGATATTATTATAGAATATATGCAGCAGCGGAAAAAGAACTTAAAAGTAAACTTACAAAACAACAAGCATTATTTACTGCATATGGTGAACCACTTGCACCACATATTGGGGGTGAAGATGGCGACACAACAAAATTAATGGACCAAAATTATACATTATTTTCAACTACGAACTATAGTAACGGATGGAATAATTATAGTGGGACTAGTTATGTGAGTTTTATACAACCAATGTCAAAGAGTAATTGGAAAAAATATAGGAATGACCGAAATAATCGATATAATCGAATTATTCAAAAAATTAGCGAAGATATTGCACTATGGGAAAAACCTAATACTTTTAGATATAGAGATCATTATTTTACAGAAGATTGGTGGAAACAAACGCTCGGCCCGGATGAGCACATAAATCGTCGTCTTCTGATGTCACTTAAACAAATATTTGAAAATTATTATGGATTTTCTTATGAAGATGGTGCCGTGATGTCTCCTCATGCTAAAAACACTATGAGTTTAGAAGAAGAATGGATATATTTACCACTATCACAACAACAACGACAACATGCAATAGACAATGAAATAACTGCTAATACTGCAACAGATTGGCCATCTGGTCATAACCGTAAAAACCATTATAATTCAATATTTCATGATGGTAGTGGTCCAAATCCAGAAGATTCTAAAGAAGGTCACATCAAGCTTCATGAGGGGCCAGAAGTACATAAAGAAGGTATATTTATTGGCACATTTAATCAGTTACGACAAATATCTGGTGGGCCCGACAATGAAGTTGGTTATTTTGCCGAAAGACGAGACATGGTTCTAGGATTGATGAAACAACAGGCTAAAAATAGTCAAGAGGCTATGGATGAAATTAATAAATATAAAGATAATGATATATATGGATTTAACAAATTAGTAAATAACTGTATTACTATTACATATACTACTTCTACTATTCCAAACCAGATTAATAATAGTTTAAAAGCATTAGGTAGAAATGCCGACAAAAATGACAAAAGTAATCAATGGATTGAGGTTGATGTTGGCAACAGGCAGATTCATCTCAGCAATGTAAAATGGAAATGGGGAGTAGGAGATTATGTCGGAGGAGGATTATATCCCTTTCCTGTTCAGTATGCAAATGAAACAGATATGCAAGAGCATATAAATAAAATGGGTGCATATTGGCCACCGCTTTATTTTAGAGGGTTCAATGGTGGAGATTTCAATGATAATCCAATTTGGTTTTCTGCCGATACTGATTTTGGTCTTGGTCAACGCTCAGCATTCTTATTCGATAGAACAAAAAATAAAATTCAAGTACGTCTTGGACCAAAAAATGGCGATAGTGCATTAGGATATTATAATGGTGAAGTAAAATTTGAACTACAAATTTATGAATTCACACGAAATGGTTGGTGGGGTAATGAAATAAAGCTGGAGGGAAGCCTGCAAACCAAAACAGAATTAAGCTCATTAGAAGCAAAATGCAAAGACAGCCTCGTGGCTCCCGGATTTGTGGATTATACAGCTCCAAATGCAGCATTTTGTAGAGTGTTTGGCTACCCAACGGTAGGAAGCATTGGTGGTCTGAGCGGTGATGAGGACGCGCCAACAACTGATTATCAATATATTTCTGACTCGTGGAGTCTTGAGGGCATTGGTGATTTAGACTCACTGGGTCCGCACCTCAACCCAGCTACATTTTCTTTTAAACGTAAATATGCCAAGGACCCGAAAACCCATAAATATTATAGTATGAAGCAGATGGAAGACTACTTGGAACATGATATTACACCGAGTGGACGTCAAAACGTTAATAAATCAGCTAGAGATAGTATTAAAGCAATAGTAAAAGGATTAAAAGAAGGGGCTTCCAAAACCAAACATGAATTTTATGTTCATTTATCGGAACCACTTATTACAGATGGTAAAGTAGGTAAAGTATGTAATAGAACCGGAGGGAGTGCTTTAAGAAACAGGAAAGATAATGCTGACCGAGGACCAGAATTAGCAGTTATAGAAAATGAAAAAAATAAATTTGGCAAATTTAACCCTGATACTGGTGGAGGTGATTGGAGTGAATGTAAAGATGCCAGCTGTGGAGACACAGTAGAAGCTGGATATCGGAAAGGTTGGGGGACAATAACATTTCCAACAGTTTGGTGGAAACAAACTGAAAAAGAAGATGTTAAAAATGCAATATTAAATGATCAAATATTTACTACTGTTTGTGAACCTGGATGGGAGTTTAATTTAGGACCTTATGAAACAACACATCATGTCAAAATTGAAAATCGTAATAGGAAACATACTTGTATAATGGATAATATTACACTGTATTCTCAGCTACAATTCTGTTTCGGAATTGATTCACCAATTTTCTTAAATAATGGTAATAAAGTTAATATACAAGATGTAAAACTCGGTGATGTACTTTGTGATGGCTCAATTGTAACAAGTACTGCAACAAGTGAAGTTGGTGATAATGAAGTTTATATGATGCCTTCAAGTAGTTCAGACTATCCTATCTTAGTTTCAAATCAACACAAAGTTGAATTAATATCATATTCAGATGATGGACTAAGAGAGAAACATTTTGTTAAAGCAGAAACTCATCCAGATGCTGTTAAATATGAAAATTACACTCACAATGTATTATATTGCATTTCTACAAATACAAGTCGTATTATTATTAATGATTATGTATTTCAAGACTGGAATGAGATTGGTGCGGTTGACTATTATGAACTTTTTAATTTTTTCAACAATACAAAGTATTTTAAAAATCTAAACAAATTCGGTATATTCCTAGATTATGATGTAAAAGAAATGATTCATACACAACTTGCAAGTGGATTCTGGGGTAAAACACCAATAAGATTATTTAATAAAAATGTATGCAATTTAGATGAAATTAAAATAGGAGATATATTAACGTCTGGAGAGAAAGTGTTATCAATTATTAAAACCAAATGTGATGATGTTGATATATATAAACATAAAATACAAGGTAAAACATTTTATGGCAGTAAAAATATATCTTATTATCCTAATAAAGACAAAAATAATGAAATTGTAGACTTATTATTAAATGATGGTCCAATTAAATGTAAAGATGGGTTGCCAGGTGATGGTGAGAATATTCTATATCATTTCATTACAAACTCAGGTTATATACCGATAAATGGTATCACATTTGCATATCACAATCATGCACTGCAACATATTCTCTCTACCTAGGTTCTACGATTGTAATCTTCTTTTCGCATAAGATATATATTAATCATGTCGCGAATTAATTCAGAATATTCAAGAAATTCTACATGTGGATGTGTTAACTTGATATAATTAAGAACCGGAGGCGATGAAACAATTTTCAATACAATATCTAATAAATCATCATGATATTTCATTATTTCAGGGTCACTATCTTGCAATAATGACCTAATATATTTTACAATAAATAAATCCCATTTTGTAAGCTTATCAATTTTTTTTATATAACGTATAAACCAAAGTTTCTCTTCTAGTAGCATATATAACTTAAAAAAATATTATATATTACTATATATAATGTTTGAAAGTTTGGATAAAACGTTTAAGTCAAGAATTGTTATTGGAAGTTGTGTATTAGCATTTGGTGTATTTGTCTATAAAACACATCCATATGGCAGTTATGCTAATGATTGGGGATATTTCCCAAATATTAAGTGGTTACCAGCATCAATGCGTAGTACTGATATTGATGAAACAGGTGCAAGTGAAACAGGTGCAAGTGAAACAGGTGCAAGTAAAACAGACGATACAGACGCAACCATTGATTAATTATTAATAATTGATATAAAATATAATATATACTAATATATAATGACTTCTCGACAGAATATTTATTCAAAAGGTATTTTAACGAAAAAAATAACTCTGCCGATAAAAAGTATTAATAAAAATATAGATGAAACAATTAAAAAAAAAATAATTGAAACTTATGAAGGAAAATGTGTTTCAGAAGGATATATTAAGAAGGATTCATATAAACTCATTTCAAAAAGTTGTGGAGTTATTGAAGGAAACGCAATTGCAATAAATGTTGTTTTTGAATGTGAGATTTGTCTACCTGTTGAAGGGATGACATTTAGCTGTATTATTCGAAACAAAACAAAGGCTGGTATTCGTGCAGAACTGGACGAATCTCCTTCACCAGTTATTATATTTATTGCAAGAGATCATCATAACAATAATCAAACATTTATAAAAGCAGTAGAAGGAGATACAATAAATGTATCTGTTATTGGACAACGATATGAATTAAACGATAAATATATTTCAGTGATAGGGGAAATTCGTGGAGGAGATATAACACAACCAAGATTGTCACTTAACTAATTAATTTATCATTATAATTTAATTAGCATTTAAATATTTTCTTATGGAATATTATAATGACTACAGAAACTATTAATAAAGGGTTGTCTAGCATTGAGCTTCAATTAAATGCAGGTATTTCTAATACCATTGCTGCTACAAAAAATAACGTAAGGCGTGTTTCAAAACGGGCTGAAGAATTAAAGAGTTATTTAGAATCAAAATATCCAAATGGTTTTAATCTGGAAAATATGTTAGAAGTTGTTGTTGAATGTATTCAATATCTTTCTACCGTCCGAAATATGTCAGGACAACAGAAACGGCAAATAATTATAGATGCTATTTTATTGTTATTAGATGAAACAAATAGTGGTGAATTAGAAGTATATGAACCTATTATCAAATCTATGATACCTGCAACAATTAACACATTGATAGATGTTGAAAGGAAAAAAATAAAGTTGAATAAGAAAGTAAGTTCTTGGAAATGTTGCTGTTAAATAAATATAAGAAGAAATTTAGTGTAAATAGTAGATGACATTTGAATTGACTAAGATGCGTGATACAATTGAAGGGTTAAATAAAGAACAACAAATCCAGATACTGCGTTTATTTAAAGATAACAAAATTCCAATTAATGAAAATAAAAACGGTGTATTTATTAATCTCACCGGTATGTCAGATGATATTCTCTCTAAGTTAGATACTCATTTGCAACATATTATTTCACAAGAGCAACTTCTTAAAACTACAGAAGATGTTAAAAAGACCTATAAAGATAACTATTTTGATAAAGATATTAAAGATAATGTGAATAGTATAATTAACAATGGAAACATTTAACTTTGAAAATCTAACCAGATATTCTCTTACAAATGATTTATTTAATACTCATATTGATAAATCATTTGAGACATTTACATCAAAAACCAATATTCCAACTGCATCAAACACTCATAAACAGAACCGTTTCATTTCGATTCCTAAATCTTATGACCAATTATTCTGGTGTTTTTTCATTTTTCATAAAGGTATAGATGAATATAACATGGTACAAAATAATATTTTTTCAGTAGAAAAACAAATGAAATTTGAATTTGTTGATATTATTCGCAGTAATAAATCATTATTAAAAGAGTTGAAACTCACACGTACGGGGGTAGAAAGTGAATTAGTAAATGACAAGCGTATATCAATTGATGTATTTTTCTTACTATGTATCTATCACAAAATAGATATTATGTATATTCACAATGCATTTTATTATGAAGTTAATCAAACAACTAAATCACCAAATATTGTTGTATTTAACAAAGGAAATTATATGATTGATACACGTGATAATGAAATTGATTACTATCGACTTAATTTGTGCAAAATGGAAAGTATTAAACGATTTATCAAACCAATTAGTGCATATAAACTAGATGATTTACATAACTTTGCACTAAAGCTTAATATTGCTCTTGAAGATTCGAGTGGAAAACGGCGAAAGAAGCAAGAAATATATGATACGATATTAAGTATTATTAATAAATAATTGAATAAATAAAAATAACTATATACATATATATAATGGAACCAATAATATCCAAGTATTTAGAAAAGAGTGGTTCAGCTGATACAAATACCGAACATGAGTTGGAAATTAGGTTCGGGACTAAACATGGTAAAATCACAAAAATTAATTATGACAATGTAATAAAGAAATTACGTTCTATGGGATTTCAACTAATGAGCAAACATACAGAAAATCGCCTGAGAATTATGAGCAGAAATATGCAAAAAGTAAGATGTGATATATATGGTGCAGAAAACATTTCTACCTATTGCAAAACCAATAGTTTATCTAAAATCCCACATGAACGATATTCATTTGTTGAAAAATACGCACCAGATGGTATTCAACCGTATGACAATAGTGAATTCAAATTCCGTGTATCATATCAGATTGAACGCACACTTAATGATGCAGATAAGATTAATGGATATCTCTCTTCATGGAAAGATATGCAGAAGAGATTTCGATATATAAGTCGGATATCTTTGACACATCCTTCAATGCCATATATTAAAGTCGATATGACAATTACTAAAGCATCGCGTGTTCAAAATGGTCAATATGTTCCTGAATATACGATTGAAGCAGCAAATGTATTTAATAACCCAGAAAACTATGAAATTGAATTTGAAATTCTACCAAACTCATCTACCGCTGGCGAAATTCATGGAATGATTAAAAAAATGGTTAAATATATATCATGTGGATTACAAGAAACAAATTATCCAATTCCACAAACAATGCAATCGTATGTTTTAACAAACTATCATCATATAGTACTTGGCAATAAACCTATCGAGACATATGAAAAATACATGAAAAAACCAGAAAATATTATAATGAATTCTCGAAATTTTATTGGACCAAATTCAATTACATTGCAATTGGTAAATATTGTGAAAAATGAAAAAGAACAACTAGCTCCAAATATTAATAATAATTATACAGTTACTGATAAAGCAGATGGATTACGTAAATTACTTTTAATTAATAGTGATGGTTACATTTATCTTATCACCACAAATATGGAAGTTCAATTTACAGGTATGAAATGTAGTAATAAAACTTGTTTCAATACAATCCTTGATGGGGAGCATATTTTATACGGAAAGGCAAATAAATACATAAATCTATATGCTAGTTTTGATATTTATTTCTCAAATGGTGCAGATGTAAGAAATCTTGTGTTTCATGATAATGACCGTTGTAGGAATCAATTATTGATAGAAATGAATAAATTAATTGATGATTCTACTGGTAATATTGTAAATAATATTAATAATATTCTAAGATTCAAATGTAAAGTATTCTATACAAGTGAAAACATATTTTCATCATGTAAAAAAATTCTTGATGAGGAAAAAGCCGGTACACTTGAATATGATACAGATGGATTGATTTTTACACCTAGTAATTTAGGTGTAGGTATAAATGAAAAAGGAGAGAAGGTTGCAAATAAAAAGAAAACATGGGATAGAAGTTTTAAATGGAAACCTCCTGAACATAACACCGTTGATTTCTTAGTTACTACAATTAAAAATAAAACAAGCAGTGATGCAATTTATGATATGGTAGGTGATAATTTTGAACGATACAAGACATTGACTTTACGTTGTGGATTTTCTGAGCAATTTGTAAATCCTTGTCAAAATATATTAGATGATAACATTAATATTCCTAAACGTTCAAATGAATATAAACCGGCACCATTCCATCCCACAAATCCCAGTGATGATGAAGCACATATTTGCAATATTAAACTAAGAAAAGATTCAGTTGGAACGCTTCAAATGATGACTGAGGATGGAGACATATTTACAGACAAAGCCATTGTTGAATTTAAATACATTAAAGAAAATAAAAGTAAATGGAGATGGGTCCCAATTAAAGTACGTTATGATAAAACTGCTCAATATTTGTCTGGTGAAAAAGTATATGGTAACTCTTATGCTGTTGCAAATAGTAATTGGAAATCAATACACGAACCTATTACATTAGAAATGATTACTACAGGAGAGAACATACCTGAAGATTTTGATAGTGGTGTATATTATACAGGTGACAAGACAAAAAGTAAAACACAAGCTATGAGAAATTTTCATAATTTATATGTTAAAAATAGTCTCATTATGAATGTAAGCAATCCCGGTGATACACTTATTGATTATGCAGTTGGTAAAGCAGGTGACTTGAATAAATGGCGTTCAGCAAAACTATCGTTTGTATTTGGACTTGATGTATCGCAAGATAATATTGAAAATAAACAAGATGGTGCATGTGTAAGATATATCGAAATGAAAAATAAATTTAAGATGCCATTAACATCATTATTTGCAATTTGTAATTCAAAGCACAATTTAAAAGAAGGTGTTGGGTTTAAGAGCGAACGTGATAAAATGATTTATAACGCAACTATTGGTAAAGGTCCAAATGACGAAAAACAAATCGGGCGGGGATTAGTACGCCATTATGGTAAAGCTGCAACCGGATTTAATATTTCATCATGTCAATTCGCATTGCATTATTTCTTTGAAGACATGGTATCGTTAAAAGGTTTTATTCGTAATGTAGCTGAAAATACTAAAACGGGTGGTTATTTTATAGGTACATGTTATGATGGAACTGAAATATTTAATAAGTTGAATAATATTCCAAAAGGTGAAAGTTTTGTTGTATCTGATAATGGTGATAAATTACTCGAAATGACTAAACAATATGATAAAACGTCATTTGAAAATGATAGTTCTTGTTTAGGTTATGCAATTGATGTATTACAGGAGACAATTGGTAAAAAATTTAGAGAATATCTTGTAAATTTCAACTATCTAAACAGAGTTATGGAGAATTATGGTTTTGAATTGCTTTCACACAATGAAGCGACACGATTAAATATGCCTGTATCTTCTGGTAATTTCAGTTTATTATTCACTAAGATGTTAAGTGAAAAAGGGACTAAATATGGTAAGTCACACTTAATGACTGAACATGAAAAAGCAATTTCATTCTTAAATAGATTCTTTATTTATAAAAAGGTTCGCCAAGTTGATGCTGCAACCGTAATTCTTGATGATATTGAGAAACCAGAAGATTCATTTCAAAAAATTAATTTTACACCAGCAATCCAAGAGGATGATGAAGATGAAGAATTAGATGCAGAACTTGGACTTGAATTAGATGAACCTAAACCTGGAGTTGAATTAGATGAACCTGAACCTGGAGTTGAATTAGATGAACCCACTCCATATAAAGACGATGATGAACCTGATGAAACACCACAAGAAGAAATATCTCAAACAGATATTCGAGTTATGGGAAAACGGGCACGTGATGCAAGAGGTGGTCCAGCTAACATACCAGCAATGGAAGATGTTACTGACAATCTTACTATAAATAACTAGTAAAACTATTATGATTTAAAAGTTCTTTACAATAAATAATAGATGTCTTATTATTTATTGCCACATATTTCAAACACATTAGATTGCAGTGATATATGTCTTGAACTTGATGATAAATTATCGAATAACAATTGTAAAACAACACATAAATATTTATCAACATTGAAAAAAGAGATTGAATCGCATACAGATAAATGGGATATATATAAAAAATTCACAAATACCTATGAATATATACATACCCAAATTCCAAGCTTGAAACATTCGATATCAAAATATAAACCGGTATCACGTGCATATTTTAAATTTGTCGAGATTGCAAATATTTTTGATATTATACCTGATAATAGATTTTCAATTTCAACATTTCATTTATGTGAAGGTCCTGGTGGATTTATTGAAGCAATTTGTCATCTTCATAATAACAATGCTGACAAATTTCATGGAATGACACTTATTGGCCAAGATGATAATATTCCCGGATGGAAAAAAAATCAAAAATTGCTTAAAAATAATGCTAAAATTCATTTGGAATATGGTGAAGATAATACAGGTAATATTATTAGTTGTAAAAATTTTTTGCATACTATAAAAAAATTCAAAAACTCAATGAATATTATTACAGGTGATGGTGGGTTTGATTTTTCATCTAATTTTAATAATCAAGAAAATATGTCTAGTAAACTAATATTTGCACAAATATTATATGCAATTTCAATGCAATCATACAATGGACATTTTATACTTAAAATTTTTGATATATTTTTTAAATCAACTATAGAATTTATTTATATCCTAAATTTATTTTATGATAAAGTGTTTATTTTCAAACCACAAACAAGTCGTTTAGCAAACTCTGAAAAATATATTGTATGTAAATCGTTTAAATTTACTACATCTGAACAATACCTAAATACGTTTAGTAATGTTATTAAGCAACTTGAAAATTCATATTTTCAGCCATCACATAAATATATATCATCTATTCTAACTACTAAACTACCAATATTCTTTACTACTCGAATTGAGGAAATATCGAATGTATTATGTCAATTTCAAATAAATGTTATACAAAATACTATTTCTCTTATTAAATATCAACGCAATGACTTAAATAAAAAAGTAGAAGAAATGATTAAAAATAATATAACAAAATGTATTCAATGGTGTGTTAAAAATAATATTGGATATAATAAATATACATCAAAAAACACCATATTTATTGATTATTTGCAAACATCACAGCTTTGACGACTTCCTTTTCTTCTAAACATCCCAGCCATTGTTGTTTGCATTTTGGATTTATTAGTAAAAGGTGCTTCTGCTCTTCCAGAATATGCATATGCATTTGCTACTGATTTATCAAATGCACTCATTATTGTTTTTGCGTGTTTTTGAATTGTATTATATTTAATTTTGTTAATATTTGTACTATTTGATACAGCACCGTCTTGATTATAATACAAATTTGTAGGTTTCCAGGTGGTGCAACTTTCGCGACTTTTATAATTACCATTTGCATCTAAGATATTTCCACTTCCTGCTGCTCTGTAAAGATTTTTTTTTCTTGCATCCTCTGATATTCCAAAATGTTGAGTTTTTTGTTCGTATGTTTTAGAACGACTTTTTAAATATTCTGCATTTGACATTGTTTGTTTTGTTGTTCCACCTGAATTACGTACCTTTTTTAACGCAGTTAATTCAGGACTATAATCTGCATGACATGAATCACTATCTCTAAATGGACCATTTGTCAAAATATTGCATATTGGTTCTTCATAACCTAATCTATAATGTTTTATTGGCATTGCCTTACCATGCTCTCTATTAATTGAATTAAAACCCGGTTGTCTTTGTTGTGGGGGTGGAATTAATCTACGACTTTGTATTGTTATCATTATTATATATATATATATTATATTATGACAGACAATGAAAAAAGTAAATTTTTCGATAAATATAAAGCGAAAACTGCAGATATTCATCATTGGTTTTCAAAACAAAATCCACATAGTTTATTTGATATTGATATTACTGATAAATCTAAACCTAAAATTTCATTTAAACCGCAAACGCGAAATAATTGGCACAATAATATGATTCGCAACGATGTTAGGCACACATATAATGGTAATGATAATATTAATAGAATGAGTGTTTTTTCAATTGCTGAAGATGATTCTAATAATCCAATATCTAAACATACGAAACAAACTGATACTGTTCATAAAAAATGTCTTGATTCGATTTTTTCACAACATCCAAATCCTAGTACATATATTGCAGTGGAAAAGCCTCGACTTAATTTAAACGATTCTGCAAAAAACGGTGACCAATATCCAAAAACGTTATTTGAAGATATGATTAAAAATTCACATGATGCTAGAAATACACGTATATTATCATCTCAATTAGAAGCATGTGTCCCAGTTAATACTAGTGATTTTAAGGATGAACATGGAGATGTACCAGACCAAGTTTTCGTATCTGTTATGGAATCTGCAGAAATGAAATATTTAGGCCGTCATCCAGACCAATTACACCGAAATATTCATGGGTTTACTCTTGAAAAATCAATTGTTGCCAAATCATTTGTACCATTATTTTTAACATTTATGCTATTATTATTATTTTCAAAAAAATAATCATTGTTTATATTATGTATAATGGATATAATAAACCTAATAAATATTTAGCAGAATATAAAAATACTTATGCTGATAAACAATGGTCTCATGAAATGATTACCGAACTAATTAATTGCGGTGATGATGATAACTGCAAAGGCCGAGCTATAAAGAAACACAAAGATATCGCTTTAAACGGTATTGGCTCCATTCAACCATTTATTTTTGATAAGTATGAAGATAATGCTGGTGATATAATAGATTCTAGTTATAATGAAGAAGTAATTAAAAAAGAAAATTATTTTCAAAACACAGGATTTCCGTGTTATAATAACTTTGGTGGTTCGTATTTTTCTTTTCCGATGATGTGTGGTACAGGACCATGTTTAAGATATAATTATATTATGAATAATAAATATGGTAGTATAAATTTACTAAAAAACCTTGCCGATAATAATTTGAGTAAACCAGATTTGGAAATTACCGAAAATGAATGGATTATACCAAAAGGTGATTCATCATTTGATATTATATATAATAAATTTGATTTGAATTTAGTTTATAATGATAATAATCTTATTTTAAGAAATAGTAGTATCCCATATGTTAATATGGCTTTGTCGGGGGCTACACTTAAATATAGAGATGGTGAGCTAAAAATTTTTAATGAAGAAGTACAAGAAAGAATTATTTATAATTGTACACGTACAATTACACAACACACTGATAATAAAGGTATTTATCATAAACTTCTTATTACTGTCAATATTGACAATTTTGTTGATTATTTAGATGCTGAATACACTTCTGATATTACTAATATCAGTGAAGAGCAAGACCATTATAAAATTGATACTGTTGTATCAAATAGATTTTTTTCAAAAGATGAAAATAAAAAATTTGAACAAAAATGGCGATACATTTTAGAGTCTAGATTAAATGGTAACGAAGGATTATCTAAAAATGATGGAAAAATTAAAACTTATGTCAAAAAACAATTTAGAGATGAAGAACAAGATTTGATTCTTAAAGGTACATATAACGATAATATTATTGGTAAAGGTCAACGCATAAAACTATATGATTCCATATTAGATACGATTTCGGATGGTTCCCTCCAAAGTGACTTTAATTTTGTTCTTCTTGAAATTGACTTCGAAAACTATAAACATAATTCATTGAAGGGATTAAATAATGATTATTTAATGGATACATTATTCGATAGTGAAATTCAATGTAAACCTATAATATTGCCTGCTAGTGGAAAATGTGAACGCAAATATATTCATACTAAAGATTATGATTATATAGAGAAAAATTATAAACATCTTATGGATTTATGTGCAGGAGGAGAAGGATTTAAATTAGAAACTTCGAAAACAAACAAAATATACGGAAAACTATTTTTAGGTGCATTTGCAATGTTAATTTTATATATGTTATATAGAATTGACCGAAAAAGGAAGAATTAAGGTTTGGGTTTACCACGACCAAATATACCTGAAAACATACCAGCAAGCGCATTCATTGTTCTATTTTTCGCTGGTTGATTTGCTTTATCGACATTAGCCTGTGCTTTCTCAAACTTTATTTTCGCTGCATCTAACTCTTGTTTCGCTGCATCTAACTTTTGTTTCGCTGTATCTAATTCTTGTTTCGCTGCCTCAGTACCTGTACCAACAGCAGGGTCAGTGGGTGGCTTATCAGCACCAGGAGCAGGAGCAGGAGCATTAGGTGGCTTATTAGCAGCACCAACCGGGTTCTCAGCAGGAGGGGCAGGAGGCCGGGGAGCAGGGGGGCCACCAGGAGCAGGGAGGCCACCAGGAGCAGGGGGAACGGGAGTCTTTTCTTGCAGTAACTCTTCTTGTTGATTTCCATCACTACTACCAGGTCCTTCGTCATCATCACCATCACCATCACCACCACCACGGTGTCTGCTAGTACGTCTGCTAGTACGTCTGCTAGTACGTCTGCCACCACGTTTAGTTTTACATTTTCTAACACATTTCTTCATACATTTTGATTTTTTGGGTTTCTTACGCGAAGGTTTTGGTTTTCCCATATAATATATATTTATATTAAATATATATCATATTTATTTCATGCGTTTCTTGAGTTCGAGAGCGACTAAACCACCTGCAACCTGAGCAGCAATGTAAGGTAGGAGATCATTAGAGGGCATTTTTTTGGCAACACTCATCACAACTGAAATGGCAGGATTGAGATGACCACCAGATACCTTTCCAGTTACCATTGCGGCGACGGCGAGACCTGCACCAATAACGAGAGGATTAGACGACGACAAAACAACGAGAACAAGGAACATAGTTCCGACAAATTCTGCTAAATACTTCTGCATTTATATAATTATTAAACATTAAAAATAATTATAATTTTATAAAAAGAATTATTTGTTCTTCATACGTTCTGTTACTGCTCCAATTTTTTTGTATCTAATGTAATCACTTGCATCAACTACACTTCCACTAGTGCGAGTAGTTGTTGCTACATTTGAATTATTATGTCTTAAATATCCAGTTTGGGTATTGGATGATGTTGTAGGATGCCAAGAACTAACGCGAATTTTTCTCATGAATGACATTTCACCACCTTTGCCTAAATGTTCGGGTTTAAGATTCGTATTAAGCGTCATTTATATATAAAAAATATATTAAAATTACAAAATTATAATTATTCAACCATAATTCTAGGTGCAACATTCATCGTAATCAACTCTTGAAACAGAAGCTTACATGCATATGGTAAGTCTACCTTTGCAAAGTCAATTCGATTTCCACATGTTCTACAATCATGTATATTATGCTCATCATTATAACTTGCAATCATACCACAACTCTTACAAACTGTTACTGAAAATTTATCTGATGCATCAAATAATCTACCCTTTGTAAATCTTGCTGCACCATGTGATACCATACAATCTCTTTCCATCTCTCCAAATCTAAGACCTCCTGCACGTGACCTCCCCTCGGCAGGTTGTCGTGTAAAATTAACACATGGTCCAATTGAACGACTGTGTTCTTTGTCTTTTACCATATGCTTAAGTCTTTGATAAAACGCAGGACCAATAAATATATCACTTGTTAGCTGTTCACCTGTTAAACCATTATACATAATTTCATTGCCATTCTTTTCATATCCTAATTTCAAAAGTTCTTCACGAATCGTATGAATATCCAAATCGCCGAAACTTGTACCATCTCCAAACAATCCTAATTCAACCAAAATTTTCCCTAATAGAGTTTCTTTTAGTTGTGCAATTGTCATTCTAGATGGAATCGCATGAGGATTAATAATAATATCAGGTTTCATTCCACTTTGCGTAAATGGCATATCTGCTTCAGGAATAATGTTTCCAATAGTACCCTTTTGTCCATGCCTAGAGCTAAACTTGTCACCAATAACTGGCTGACGCATTGTCCTCATCCGCACTTTACAAAAGTTATATCCATCGCCATTTCTATCTACATAATTTTCGTCAATATATACCTCTTCATTTGTCCTAAAAGACCTACTATAATCCGTATATTTTGTAACTTTTGTTGGGTCATTCTTATTCTCCTTAATCGGAATCACCTTTCCGATAATAATATCTAAATTCTCTACTAATGTATTTTCTGGTACAATGCCCGTCTTTGTTAGCTTATTATAATTACCAAATTTAATTGAAGCGGTTTTTGCACGGTCTGGTTTACATCTAATTTCTTCATCACCATTAATTTTTTTGTCTTCATCTTTTTCAGTATGATAAATAGTTGCCTGAAACAAACCACGATTAACAGAGCCTTGGTTAAATAAGATGCTATCCTCTTGATTAAATCCTGTATGAGTCATAATTGCTACAATAACAGGACAACCACTTGGAATTTTATGCAAATTAATCATACCCATCACTCTTGTATCAACCAATGGTCTCATGGGATAATTAAGCACATATGCTGTCTTATCCAATCTGTCGTCAAAGTTAGTTACATAAACTCCCATTGCCTGCTTACCCATTGCACATTGATAAGTATTTCTGGGTGACTGATTATGTTCTGGAAACGGAATACATGACGCAAGAATTCCAAATATTGTACTAGGGTGAATTTCACAATGTGTAGTGATATGATGCTCACCTAAATTTTTAACATTCATTGAAATCATACTGCTATTTTGTTCTTCTGGGTCAATGTATTCGATAATTGATGTACCTAACCCATTTGTCCCAAGAAGCAGGTCATTCCAGTTAATTGATTTAGATGTTAGTTGTTTCAAAATTTCATTGGTAGCAACCAATTTATTGTTCTTAACACGCATTACAGGACGAGTAATACGTCCTCTATCATTACAAATCCGAATTTCCTTATACGTATAATCAAATACAATGGAAGTATAAATATTCATGATACCGGTATGTTTTTTATTTTTCAAATCTGCGTATAATTCAACGGCTTTTGTAGTAACACCAATCCATGAACCATTCACAAATACTTTTACTTGTGATGAAATGTTAGACAATTCTACATCATCAAGTGATGTAGTAAAAGGCTTTACAAAATCATATAGTGCATCACTTTCACAAGGATTTGTGAGATGAGACATATAGCTCATGTTCTTTACTACACCAACAGATGCCCCTTCTGGTGTTTCGGCTGGACACAAGAATCCCCATGAACTATTGTGAAGTTTTCTTGGTTGAATTAGTTTACCACTTTTATCAATAGGTGTATTAATTCTGCGAAGATGACTGAGACTTGAAATATAGGTGAGACGACTCAATACTTGAGCAACACCTACCTTGTTATTATTTACATGCTTCAATCCGAAATCACCTGTTGCAAGAGCACGCTTTATTCCATTTTCAATCGTTCCAGTTTTAATAATCTTGTATATATTGGTGTTATTGATAATTTCCTCAAAATTATTTGTTGAACGCCATGAGCCATTGTTAATCTCACGAATAATCTGCTTTTGGGTATCTTTCACTAGTTTATTGAAATAATTCCTGAAGAGATTATTTAGTAATGACCCAGTAGAATCAATACGCTTGTTGATGTATGAATCTCTATCAGTCTGTGCAATCATTCCCATACTTGTCTGAATGATTCGATTTGCCATATATCCCAAATAGAACACCTTTTGTGTAGTAGTTTTGTTATGGGGAAATATATCATTTTCAATAATATCTTCTGCATAAGCACGTTTCTTTTGCATGCCTGTTTCTTTATCCATATTTATCGGTACAAATATTACATTATTTGTGATAAATTCCATTGCTTCTTGCTTTGTATTATAATTACAAGCATCAACAATAGATGCCTTCAGTGTATCTAAAATTGTTTCATTAAAATCATTTACAATATATCTGCAAATTAGTTTATCTGAAACAATGCCAAATGCTCTGAATAATACAAATAGCGGAATTGGAATCTTCACACGAGGTACATTAACAAACAAACCATATCCATAACCATTATTTTTCTTATTAATGGTAATATTGATTTGTTTTGGAGATATAGATTTAAAATCTGGTACGGATTTCATCTCTGCTTGCCATGACCATTTTGTACTTTTTGGCATACTAAAACAGTATATTTTGTTTTCTGCAGCACGTTCTTGGCCAAGTACTGTTTTTTCAGACCCATTGATAATGAAATATCCCCCTGCGTCATATTTACATTCACCCGTCTGGTTGTAATTGAGTGTATTATATTGCGACAGAACACAAATAGATGACCTCAACATGATTGGTAATTTTCCAATATGGATACCCTCTACAATTTTGTTATGTATCTGTACATTTTCAAGATTATCACCATTCCTGATAACATATTTAATATGAATATCAATTGTCATCTTAGATGCATATGTAAAATTGCGTTTACGAGCTTGTTGAGGAAACATTACCTTTGCCGCACCATTATTTTCATGAATCTGCGGTTGATAAAGATTGAAATTTTTAAAATTAAGTTCAACTTCTAACTTATATTTTTTTTGTTCAGCGTCATAATCATTTTCAGAATGAATCAGAACTGGATTAAACATTTCAACTGTTTTTTCAATTTGAATGTTTGTGAAATCATCAAAAGCCTCAATTTGGTGTTTAACCATGCGTTGTAAATATCCATTTTCAAAATATTTGCCAATAATTGTCCAAGGATCTTCGATTGATGACCAGTTTTGTGTTTTCTCCATAGTTCTATTCTTTGTCAAGATATGTTTATATATAAATCAATTTTATATAAGTTAAAACTAATAATTAAAATTAAAATAAGAATATAATGAGTAAAAAAATTGTTTTTGATCCAAAACTATTAAATCCACGTAATACTTCTCTCAAAAAAAAACCGACATTTAAGCGAAGTGAAAGTTCTTCTATTACAAAATTGCGAAAGAAAATATTAAAACAAATTAATAATAATGCAAAACCCGTAACTGCAAAACACCCTCCAAAAAACAAAAAGCCTGTTGATGACTCTATTAATGGAACTATTAAATTTTTAAATGATAGATTACCTGCAAATCCAAAACCGGCTGTACGCCAACCTGTAGCAGTACCTGTAGTACGTCAACCTGTAGCAGCACCTGCAGCAGCGGTAGCACCTCCGTTCAAATCTAAAATTTCTTTCGAACATGTGAATTTAGAATTACCTACAGAACTGCAAGAGCCACCAGTTCGTATTACTGGAAATACTGGTAAAACACGAAAAAATAACGAGCCAACCTATGGATGTTTAAAACGTGGTAGTAAACCAACATATAAAAAATCTATAACACGTCGTAATATTGTATTTAATACTGATAATAATAATATACATGAATTTGATAATACAACACCACCTACTATGAATATTAATATTGATGAACGGACATTGTCATCTCCTCCACCAAATCTCAATGTTACACCAATGGCAAGTCCTGCAAGTACAATCTCTCCACAAACACCAGAACATATTTCATTGGATATTGAAGAACTTTCAAACCCATCAACTGTAGACAAGGTTGTTGATGCAAAAATGGATGAAGTAAATATATTGGATATTATACCGGAAAAAGAAATCGTTAATGACATTGAAAAAAATGTGCCAACTAAAAATGTTAAAAAAAGTGGTCGTGTAACTCAAAAAATGAAACTAGGTAAAATTGGCAAAAAAGTATCTGTGTTAATTAATGACAATACAACACGCAAAAACATTCGTAATGAAAAACATCTATTAAATATCACTCCAATTAAAAAAGTAAAAGAATATTTAAAACAAAATAATCTACTAGAAGTCGGTTCAACTGCACCAGATGATGTATTACGTTCTATATACACAAATGCAAAATTGTCAGGTGAATTAGAGAATAGAAATGGTGACATATTATTAAACAACTACATCAAGGGTGAGGAAGAAGATAATTGATAACTGACTTAAATACATTTTAGTAGTATAATACATATGACATTGTACGATGATTACTTCCAAAATACGGTTAAATATCGAAAAATATATGGTGAAAAAACATTGGTTCTCATACAAGTTGGAAGCTTTTATGAAATTTATGCACTTAAAGACCCTACTGGTGGTGTACATTTTACATGTATAGAAGATGTATGTAAAATATGTGGATTTAGAATGTCAGTTGGAAGAGACTCTAAGCTAAGTAAAGAGACAATGAATCTTTTAAATCCAGGAAACAGTGTGAAAGGACCATTTATTATTATCATGGCCGGATGTCCCGTTCCCCAGTTTGATAAATATATTAATATGTTGAAAGATAATGGTTATACAATACCATTGTATGTTCAAGATAATAATACTAAAAATACTACACGCAGTTTGAATTGCATTTATTCGGCAGGAACAATGATTGATTCGGGGGAGAATACTCTTTCTAATAATATCATGTGTGTCTGGGTATCCCAATATAAACAACGCTGTCATCCTAAATCAGATATGATTATGGTTGGTGTTTCCATTGTAAATTCTTCTACTGGTTCTTCCAGTATTTATGAGTTTACAACTGAATATTTGGATTTCCCAACTACATATGATGAACTTGAAAGATTCAATTCTATTTATAACCCATGTGAAACATTAATCATTGGCAACCTAACTGAATCCGCTCTTCAAAAAATTATCACCTATGCTAATATCACATCAAAGGTTGTCCATGTGAAACCTATCGGTCAATGTATAGACGAATCTATCGATAAATGCGAAAAACAAACCTTCCAAGATGAAATTATCGGCAAAATTTATGAATATAAACAAAAGCAAGAAACAATTGATATCCTATCTCACCATGCACTTGCGTTTCAATCATTTTGCTATCTTTTGGACTTCCTAATGAAACATAATGTTAATCTAGTTAAAAATATAGCCGTTCCATATTATGAGGAAGACACCGATAAACTTATTCTTGCTAACCATACATTGAAACAACTTAATATAATCAATGACGGTAACCATACTGGTTCTGCATCTTCAATTTGTGACCTACTTAATCGGTGTAGTACTAAAATGGGTAAACGGAAGATGAATGAAGTTATCATGAGACCTACAACTAATATTGATAAACTTACAAGTGATTATTCAATTACTGAGTACATTCTCTCTAAGATGAATGATTTAACCTTCATAAAATCTCATCTTGAAAAGATTAGTGATGTTGAATATCAATACAGGAAGATCATTAACAACAAACTAAGTGTTAAAGATGTTGTTGACCTTTATGAAAATATTACAATTTCTAGTATGTTATTTGATAAGTTAAAGAAAGAACCAATGCATGATTGTATTATTGAACATGTATTTGGTGATATTGATTATGAATCATTTGTTACAAACACTAATGAAGTTGCTAAATACATCAAACGTGTGATTAATTTTGAAAAGATTAGTGTTAATGAAACGAATGAAGAAGTTATACTTAACTATATTAACAAAGGTTTTCGAGAAGATTTAGATAACAGAGAGAGAATATTCATTGAATCCAATGATAAAATGCAATGCATCCTGAATTTCTTAAATGCGTCATTAAAAGAAAAAGAAAAAACAAAATCTAATGGAACAACGCCAATTAAAATGCATGTAACTGCAGGATTGGATGTTTCATTTGAATGTACGCGTAAACGTGGTTGTATTCTTAAACTTGCACTTAGTCGTTTGTCATCACCTCAAATACTACACTATAAATCTAGTTATGATGGTATTGACAAAACATTCTCTCTATCTCTTGATTTAATTTCGTTTATCGATAGTGGTAAAGATAAAACACATATCACATCTAGTGAAATATCAACAATCTCTAATGAATATAGTACAACTCGTCACACATTAACAACGCTTATTGGTCAAGTATTCAATCAATTTGTCGATGAATTAAAAAAATTCAATATACAATTCTTTAATATTGTAAAAATAATCACAAATATGGATATTACTTATACAAAGGCATTTGTCGCCAAGAAATTTAATTATTCTAAACCTGATATTGTAAACAAAAATAATGGTAAGGCATATATTAACATCACAAAAATGCGTCATGCTCTTATTGAACATATACAAAAAAATGATAAATATGTACCAAATGACATGAATATTGGTTTGGACGAAAAGGGTGTTCTCCTATATGGTACAAATGCTGTCGGTAAAACAAGTCTTATTAGGGCAGTTGGTATTTCTGTTATTATGGCTCAGGCGGGGTTCTTTGTTCCATGTGAAAACATGACATTTTATCCATATCACAAAATATTTACACGAATTATTGGTAATGACAATTTGTTCAAGGGTCTCTCTACTTTCGCTGTTGAAATCATTGAATTGCGAAATATTATTAATAATGCAGATGAGAATAGTCTTATACTTGGTGATGAGCTTTGTTCTGGTACCGAAACAGAATCAGCAATCAGTATATTTATTACGGGACTTGAACATTTTACGAAAACCGAATCAAGTTTTATTTTTGCAACACATATGCATGAAATTGTTGATAAGCCAGAGGTAACTGCACTTACTAATATTGTTTTCAAACATATGAAAGTCCATTATGATAATGAAAAAAAGGTTTTGGTATATGATAGATTACTTCAAGAAGGGTCAGGAGAGAGAATGTATGGGTTGGAAGTATGCAAATCTCTCAATATGAAACAGGAATTTCTTGAAAGAGCACATGAACTACGTAGGAATTATTTCCCTATTGAAAGAAGTGTAAGTGAAATCAAACAATCTAGATATAATAGAGAGAAGTTGATTGGCATTTGTGAAATTTGTAATAAACGAGATGCTGTTGATACTCATCATCTTGAGTACCAATCAGATGCAGACGACAATGGCTATTTGCCTGACGGTGGTCACAAAAATCACAAATCGAATCTATGTGCAGTATGTAAGATTTGTCATGATAAAATTCATGCAGAAAATTTGATTCTCACGAGAAAACTAACAACCGATGGACCGATGATTTTTACTAGATAAATAATATATTTTAATAATATAATATGGAGATAGGATTTATTTTATTTTCTGGTATTGTAATAATTGGATTAATTACAATCTTTGGTAAATTTATTAGCGATAATGCAGAAACTATATTTGGAAAATCATTTATCACAATGATTTTAAAACGCATAGGATTTATAGCCGAAAATATAGACATGCTTCTTCTTATCATTATTACAATTACAGGTATAATTGTATTCATTATATTAAATGATGTTGAAATAGGTAATATTCCAGAACATAAAGAACTAGAAAAACATAAGTTTAACATTACAGAGTCATTAACTGAAGGTTTAGATATATTTAGAGGTTCTGGAATGAAAAAACAAGTTGAAAACTTTGAAATAGAGAGAATGTTTTCAAGTGGAAAATACCATACAAACTGTAATGAAATTGAAGATGAAAAAAAACGTAGCAAATGTTTATTGTATAATAATTAAAAATTGATTCAAAGTTTAATTGTACATATATTCTATAAGATGATCATCCCAGTTAGATGTTTTACGTGCGGAAAAGTTCTCGCTGACAAATACAAATATTATCTGGAAAATGTTCGTCAGAAGAAGATATCAATGAATATCGATGAAGATAAGGTTTTATATCTTACACCAGAATACATTAAAAAAACACCAGAAGGTATTACAATGGACGAATTGAAAATACATTCAATGTGTTGCAGACGACACATTTTGACTCATGTAGATATTGATTAAATATCTCATGGTAATTTTCTTATAATATTATATAATGGATGAAACGTGTAAAAAAAGTTGTAATCGCTCTTACAAACGATTTAAAAACCTTCATTTCAAACCAAAAAATAAGAAAAATTGTGCGTTTATTAATTCCACTGAATTCGTTTATAAAAAAACATGTAACCGGATTTGCAAGCCCAAGAAAACTAGAAAAAAACGTAATAAAAAGAAGAAATAAATTTAGCTTATTCATTAATTTTTAAATATTAATTATATATATATATATGAAAGGTTCTGCCAAGAAAGCACTTGATTCTCTCTGCCCCCCAGCTTTTTTTTATTTTATAATTTCTGTATTTTCAATGATTATTATGATGGTGCAAAATATTGTAGATGGTCAAAATGTTTTATGTTTAGGTGAATATAAGTGCAATAGTCCTTCTACACCTCTTGTATTTGGTGCAGAAGCATTGTATATTCTCATCTGGACAAAGGTTCTTGACATGTTATGCAAACGTGGTTTAGGTTCATTAGCTTGGATTATTGTATTTTTCCCATTTATAATTATGTTTATTTTAATCGGATTATTTATGTTTAGTACTGGCACTGTTCAACATTCTCCTTCTACTGTAATTGGATATTCTACACAAAGTGGAATGCTCTCAGGTAAATTGTTATAAGTTATTATAATAAATAATATACTGTTATTATAATATAAGATGGACGTACATAAAATGCAATGGCAAATTATAGATAAATTTTTTAAACACAACCCTTATTGCCTTGTCAATCATCATATTGAATCTTATAATAAATTTTTTAACCATGATATTTTCAATATATTTAAGGAACAAAATCCTATTACTATGTTAAAACAATATAATGAAAACACTGGTGAATACGACCTTCAATCGCATATGTATATTGGTGGCAAAGATGGTACTAAAATTTATTATGGAAAACCAACAATTTATGACGACAATAATTCTCATTTTATGTTTCCTAATGAAGCACGAATAAGAAATATGACATATGGTTTCACTATTCATTTTGATATTGATGTTGAATATGTGATTGAAGGACAGGACCCTTTCACCCAAACTATTGAAAATGTTCTCTTAGGAAAATTTCCGATTATGTTACATTCAGATTTATGTATATTTAGTGGAATGGACCGTCATTTTTGTTTTAATGCAGGTGAATGCAAAAATGATAAAGGTGGTTATTTTATTATAGACGGTAAAGAAAAAGCTATTATATGTCAAGAACAATTTGCAAATAATATGATTAATATTAGTGACAAAGGCAGTGGTCTCTATAAATATTCTGCTTCGATTCGTTCAGTATCTGAGGATGTATCTAAACCTGTAAGGACGATGTCTGTACAATTACTTGATCCTGGTGCTACATTTTCATTTGGTAATATTGTTGTAAATGTTCCTAATGTAAGAAAACCGGTGCCTTTTTTTATTCTTATGCGTGCATTAGGTGTCATATCTGACAAAGCCATTGTAGAACATGTAGTTTTAGACATAAAAAAACATGAAACTTATGTTGATATGTTGAAACCATCTGTTCATGATGCCAATAAAATATTTACACAAAAGGCAGCTCTTGAATTCATAGCTACTTTTACTAAGGGTAAAACTATTTTCCACGCTCAAAATATTATCATGGATTATCTTTTGCCTCATATTGGAGTTGATAATTTTTGCGATAAGGCTTTCTTTTTAGGTCATATGGTATTTGGACTATTACAAGTGGCATCTGGTGATAAACCCCCAACTGACCGTGATAGTTTCAAGTTTAAACGCATTGAACTTTCTGGTGTTATGATTTATAATTTATTTAAAGAATATTTCAAACTTCAAACTGATAATATTAAACTGAAATTTGATAGGAAGTTCTACTATAATGAAAATATTTATACTGCAAATTTTACTAGTTTGATTGACTCAAATTACCAAGAAGTGTTTAGAGAACGTATTTTAGAAACTGGTTTTAAAAAAGCATTTAAAGGAAATTGGGGAGCAACAGAACATACCAAAAGATTAGGTGCAATTCAAGATTTGAATCGATTATCTTTTAATAGTGCTCTTTCGATGCTCCGAAAACTCAATCTTAATATGGACGCAAGTGCAAAGGTTGTTGCCCCACGGTTCTTACATGGTTCTCAGTGGGGATTGATTGACCCTGTTGATACTCCTGATGGTGGCAACGTTGGATTTCATAAACATATGACCATTATGACACATATTACATCTGGGTATTCAAAAGACGGATTGATTAAAATGTTGATGCCTATGATTTCACCATTATCTAAGCCTGCAATACTTGCAAGTGGTACTAAAATAATTGTTAATGGTCATTTAATTGGTTCTACTGATGACCCCGCTATTCTCTCTAATACACTAAAAAATTACAAAAGAATTGCTCTAATACCTATTCAAACATCTATCTCATGGGATATTGAAGCATCGTGTATCAATATTTTTACTGACAGTGGTAGACTTAGTAGACCTATCTTCTATATTGATGAAAATAGAAAGCCTAGCTTCGATGCTCGCAATATAGAATCTATGTCTTGGTCTGATTTAATTACCGGTAGTAACAATAAACAAGGATACAATAATTATAATGAGTTATATTCAATTAAAAATTTGTATGGCAAAGAAACAAATATTGCTAATTTACTACAGAAAGCTTCCGTATTAGAATTTATGGATGCTGCCGAAGCAAATGCATCATATATTAGTACACATATTCTAGACAATGGTTATGAAACAACTCGTCACACACATGTTGAAATTCATCCTTCATTATTACTTGGTGTAATGGGCAATCAGATTGTATTCCCTGAAAATAATCAATTGCCTCGTAACCTCTTTTCATGTGGTCAAAGTAAGCAAGCAGTTTCTCTCTATCATTCCAATTATCAGTATCGTATCGATAAGATGGGTGTTGTGTTAAATAGTGGTCAGCTACCTCTTGTAAAGAGTCGTTATATGCAATACATTAACAATGAAGAACATCCTTATGGAGAGAATCCAATTGTAGCTATTATGTGTTATGGTGGATATAATGTTGAAGACGCTATTTTATTTAATGAAGGCTCTGTTAATCGTGGTATGTTTAGAACAACCTATTTTAATATGTATGAAACGCGTGAAAGTAGTACCAGTGTTGCAAACAGTAATACAACAAAAACATTTTCTGATGTAATAAGTAGAGAAGCTATTGGAACTAAACCTGGTTATGATTATAGTTATTTAGATAAAAATGGGTTAATTAGAGAGAATACAATGATGGATGATAAAAAGGTTGTTATTGGTATGGTTGAAAATGACCCCACAAATCCCGATACTTTCTTAGATAATTCTATCTTTCCCAAGAAAGGGCAACTTGGTTTTGTCGATAAAGCTTTTATCACCGAAGAAGAAGAAGGTTTCCGTTTGGCAAAAGTACGTATTCGTGAAGAAAGAATACCAGCAATTGGAGATAAATTCTGTAGTCGTTGTGGTCAAAAAGGTACAATGGGTCTCTTAATACCAGAAGCAGATATGCCATTCACTCATGATGGTATCAAACCTGATATTATTATCAATCCTCATGCTCTACCATCTAGAATGACAATTGGTCAGCTTATTGAGACCATAATGGGTAAATCTTGTTTAATGTATGGTGGATTTGGAGACTGTACTGCATTTAATAATAAGGGTTCAAAACTAGAAAGTTTCGGCAATATGTTAACAAGTATGGGTTATCATAATAGTGGTAATCAACTTCTTTATAATGGTACAACTGGAGAGCAATTAATGAGTGATATCTTTATTGGCCCAACATATTACATGCGTTTGAAACATATGGTTAAAGATAAGATTAATTATAGGGCATTAGGACCTAGAACATTAATGACTCGACAAACTGTACAAGGTCGTGCAAATGATGGTGGCCTGAGAATTGGAGAAATGGAACGCGATGGTGTTATTGCACATGGAATGACAACATTCTTAAATGAATCAATGATTGAAAGAGGTGATAAATATTATATGGCGATTTGTAACAAAACTGGGTGTATTTCAGTATATAATGAAAGCAAAAATATATTTTTAAGTCCTCAATGTGATGGTCCATTAAAATATAATACAACAGTTGACGGAGACCTTGAAGTTGATAAAGTTTCTAAATATGGTAGGTCATTTAGCATTGTTAGAGTTCCTTATGCTTTCAAATTATTAATGCAAGAATTAATGGTAATGAATGTTCAAATGCGAATTATTACAGAAGATAATATAGACCAGTTGCAAAATATGGCTTATTCTAAGACAATGGAAAATCTATTTATGAAAGATAAGGTTGACCCAACTACATTAGTTGAACGTAATCGTTCTCTCTTTAATGCTGATATTATTCCTGAATTACCTACACCTGATCGTGAAAACATTCCTGATGAAGAACCAGATGCAGAACTTGAGGATGCAGAACCGGATATAGAACTTGAGGATGCAGAAACACCTACATTAGCCTCACAAGCCAATGATGTTGCCGAAGCAACTACAACTGCATTAGCAAATATTGGAGCACAAAGCCAAGATTTATATAAAAATGTTGTTCCAGAAGATATAAAAGAAGATATTAATAGTGTAATTAATCAAGCAACGCCTGCAATGGAAGCGGTTACACCTATTGTATCTGACGTTGCAAGTGTAACAGGCGATGTAGCAAATAGTGCTATGAAATCTATTGGTGAATTAACAGGTTTTATTGATCCTAATGCAGAAGAAGAAGAAGAAGAGGAAAAAACACCTGTACAAATGATGCCAACACAGCCAGTAATAAACATTAATGTTGGAACAGCAGGTCAATCTACATTTCAGCCTCAAACACCAAATGTAACTCCTGCAAATCCATCATTTAATCAAGAGGTTCAAGGTGATGATGATAAAACAGAAGAAAAATCACCCGGAGAAGACAGTGACAAGAAAACAATTACATTAACTAAATAAATTGATATAATATATTGAATATATATATATATCAATGGACAGTGACGACAGTGTGATTACAATCTTCAAATCTCGTGTCAATATTCTTAAACAATTGGAAACCCTGGGTTATGATGTTGCAACATATAAAGACCTCGGCATTGAAGATGTTAATAGTATGTATAAATCAGGACAACTTGATATGCTATTAACTAATCCAGATTCTAACAAAAAAACATATGTTAAATTTCATCATGATAAAGAAGGTAAATTGACCGCAGTAACATCTAAAAAATTAGAAGAATTTATCGAAGACTTATTCGTAACTGAGAATATTTTAACTGCATCTGATAATTTAGTAATTATTACAAAAGATGGTGCAAATGATACGATGATTGCTATTCTTAAAAATAAATGGGAAACAGAAGGTATTTATGTCTCGGTTCGAGGTATTAAAACATTACAGTTTAATATATTTGAACATATGTATGTTCCACCACATACTCTTCTCACCAAAGAGGAAGAAACATCTTTTAGAACAAAATATAATATTATTAGAGATGACATGATTCCTGAAATATCACGGAATGATCCTGTTGCATTAGCACTTATGATGCGACCAGGTGAAGTATGTTCGATTGAACGAAGTAGTAAAATGGCAATTACAGGAAATTTCTATAGAATTTGTGTGTAGTTATAGTATATGACAGTTGGTGATGATATTTTTTCTGAGATTACAAATAAAATTAATGAAATTGATGAAAAAATAAACGTATATAGAGAAATAGCAGATAAGTTTGATATAGACGATGATGGTATCATCACATGTGAACCGGATCTAAATATAGACGATATAAATATTTCAGATTTTATTATAAAAAATGAAGAATATATTAAAAAGCTTGATTATAGTTCTATTAAAAAAGATGATAACGCACGAGATATTGCATCAGGGCGAGCAAATTCTGCATATAAACAATCAGAGCAAAGTACTATGATATATAATATTAGTGTATCATCATTAGTAAACATTATTGCAGGTGTTTTAATTCTAATATTTTTTATCTGTAAAGAATTAGGATTATCTGTAAAAAAAATGGCAAAAAATACCGCAACTGCCGTTGGTGTTAAAAAAGTTGTGGATAGTTTAGCAAAGCCAGATGACAAGGCAAAGTCAGATAACAAGGCAAAGTCAGATAACAAGGCAAAGTCAGATGACAATGCAAAGTCAGATAACAAGGCAAAGTCAGATGACAAGCCGAAGGGCGATGACAAGCCGAAGGGCGATGACAAGCCG
>CEQY01201524.1_pt1 | contig 43055 bp, 44 predicted proteins | sample 361391 | NCBI WGS metagenome assembly CEQY01 (sample SAMEA2621075, study PRJEB7988) | marine metagenome | isolation source: saline water (ENVO:00002010), including | reverse complement strand
ATAGAGTAGGTGGCTTCGAACCACTTGGTCGGGAGTTCGAATCTCTCACGCCGCGCCATTTTTATGAAATCAAAATCACTCAAGTTTTTTAAGGTTCAAAGATTTCGAGAATTTTCCTATAATGCCTGCAAAGGTAAATTATGAATAAATTTTTGACGTCGGCATTAGTGTGTATATTTTTGAGTTCCTGTGCAGCATGGAGAGTCCAGCAAACGGTTATTACTGATGATTTTAAACATCAACTCAATAAAGAGCCAAACAAGATTAAATTATTTTTGAGTGTCTCAGGGTATGAGTACACTGAAAACGGTGAAAAAGCCGAGCTTAGATTCGAAAAAATTCCAGAGTTATTGAAAATTGTAAAAAAAGCTTATGTTGAATCAGATTTGTTTGAGCTCGTTAAAGAAGAAAAACTCAGCGATATTCAGGCCATGGTTGAGCTCAAACATAATGTCATCAAGAATAAGACACTCGATATCGTTTCACCGGCCACATTGTTTTTAGTGCCGAGTAAAAAAATTGATGAGGTTTATTTAAAAACGACTTTTTATACTGGAGCGAATGAGAAAGTTGAAAACATCCTGGGTGAAATTGAGAAGGAAGAGCAAATCAAAACCTATAGACAACTTTTTTTAGTGTTTGTCATGCCATTTAAGCCACCCTTTAATATTTTTGAGGAAACCCTAGTGGACCTCAATAGATCAACACTCCTTGAAGCAAATGATGAAGGAATGTTCGTTCAAAAAATTGTTCAAAATGTTGACTGATTTGCTTTTGTTGCAAGCCTATTTCTGATCGTTTAAGATAATTATAAATAATATAAATTAATTGTGAGGTATACATGAAGTGGTATCAAAAGCTGCATTGGAAAATTATTATCGGGATGGGATTAGGAATTGCTTATGGCTTTTTATCTTCCGCATTAGGTCTTAATAAATTTACCATGGATTGGATCTCTCCTTGGGGAACCATCTTCATTAATATGCTCAAGCTTATTGCTGTTCCTCTTGTTTTGACTTCACTTGTGGTTGGTGTGGCTTCGCTCTCTGATATTAGAAAATTATCGCGTATTGGTGGTAAAACTATAGCGATTTATTTAGGGACTACAGCGATCGCTGTTTCTATAGGTCTGGCAGTAGTTAATTTATTTCAACCGGGTAAGTCCATGCCGGAGGAAATTACCAATAGATTACAAGCAAGCTATGCTGCGAATGTAGAATCGAGCCAATCTGGCGTTGCCACTGTCAAAAAAGCAGGCCCCCTACAGCCTATTGTTGAAATGGTTCCACAGAACTTATTTGAAGCAGCCGCAGATAATCGAAGCATGTTGCAGATTGTTTTTTGTGCCATTCTTATTGGGATCGCTCTTATTCAAATCGAAGGCTCTCGCTCCAAACAATTGGTGAATATATTAGAAATTGCAAATGATGTTGTTCTCGTGACCGTCGATATGATTATGAAGTTGGCTCCTTATGGTGTCTTTGCCTTATTGGCGAACACCATAGTCAGCGTCGCCGGGGATAATCCTAGTGAAGCAGCAGAGTTATTAAAAGCCCTAGGCTTCTATTGCTTTGTTGTTGTCTTAGGACTAGGCTTACACGCATTTGTCACCTTCCCGACGATGATTAAATTACTCACTCCCATGAATTTAAGAACCTTTTTTAAAGGGATCGGTCCAGCTCAATTATTAGCGTTTTCTACCAGCTCAAGTGGGGCCACACTACCTGTCACAATGGAGAGATGTGAGAACAATCTCGGTGTATCAGAAGAGGTTTCTTCTTTTGTTCTTCCCTTAGGAACGACTATCAATATGGATGGGACGGCTCTTTATCAAGCTGTTGCGGCTTGCTTTATTGCTCAGGCAACAGGTTTTGATCTCACATTTGGTGACCAATTAACTATTATTTTTACCGCCGTTTTAGCTTCAGTAGGAACTGTGGCTGTACCTGGAGCAGGGATCGTTATGCTCCTGATCGTTCTAGAAGCAATTGGTGTACCGAGTGCAGGTTTGGCCCTGGTTCTCGGTGTTGATAGAATTCTCGATATGATTCGTACAACTGTAAACGTAACAGGGGACGCTGCTGTAAGTGTTATCATTGCTTCAGGTGAGAATCAATTAGGGGAGCCTGATGTGGATAGCCCTGAGCCTGATTTTAAAATGAAAGGTAGCTAGTTTATTTCAGAAACTATTTTTTGACATTGCTCTTGGTTTTGCCCAGCAAGGCCAGAGCAACCAAAAGATTCAAAAGACCAGAGATTATAATAAGTTGTTTTTAATTTATCATTAAATTCTAGCAGAGAGTTTTTCTCAACAGCAGCTGTTTTGCGAGAGATCTTAACTTGCAACTTTGAGCGATCAAAATTAAAGATGGTATCATTTTTTGCCCATTGGCTTTGACTTAAATAGATTCTCTTAGTGGTTTGAAGAAGAGGGTCTATAATGACAAGAGAGTGGAGAGTCTTTTTTCTAAAGTTAAAAAATAATTTCTTTATGCCATAGCGTCCTTCAATCTGGCCGAAGCGATTGGTATAAAAACTAAAATGAAACTCATCGCCTAAGGTGGTGATCTTCTTTTTTTGCGTATTATAGTGAATGTCACAAGTGCCAATGACCTCATATTTAAAATCATTATGCTTGTCTGAAACTCTGTGTTTATTAATATTAATTTTATGAGCTATGATATTGTTTTCTTGAGGAGACTTAGCGCTTTGGCATATGATGGCACCAAGAGAATTTAGGTTCTTGTTATTAAACTTAAACTCATTAGCCTGAGCCTGGTGGATTAAAAAAAAGAGAGTAAAAATGATTGTGCTTTTTATCATAGAGCTATTATGTCAAAATTTAAGGGCCACAGCATTAAGCAGTGTAAATTGGTGAGGGGAGTGTCTAAATTTTAAACAATCGACTTCCAGAGGTGAAAGAGAGTGAAATCTGTGTCTAAGTTTATGATATTACTTATTTTATTTAGCTCAGAACTTAAGGCCAAAAGTCTTGAGTCCAAGAGCTTTGGGGATGTTAAGCCTTTGTTGGCCGAAATCTATCTCCCTTATACCCAGACTTTTTATTGTGGGTGTGAGTATCAAAAAAAGAGTATCAAAAAATGCCCTTTAAATACCAATAAATATAAAAAGAGGAAGAAGCGTTTAGAGTGGGAGCATGTGGTTCCGGCCCATGCCTTTGGGCATTCGTTTAAAGAATGGAGGGAGGCAAACACTCTCTGTCCCAAAAAAAACAAGAAGTATTCTTCTAAAAGACGATGCGCTAGAAAACTGAATCAAACTTTTAGGGCCATGGAAGCAGATTTGCATAATTTAGTTCCCTCGGTAGGAAGTATAAATGCTCTCAGATCTAACTATTCTTTTGCTGAAATTGACACTAAGATCAAACCCCTTTGTTCAAATGGTTTTAGACGCGAAAATAGAAAAGTAATGCCTCCGGAAAACAGAAAAGGCGATATTGCTCGTATCTATTTTTATATGGATGAGCAATACCCAGGCCATGGTGTTGTGAGTAATAAAAATAGAAAACTTTTCCAAGCTTGGGATTCCATAGATCCTGTGGATATATATGAATGTGCTATCTATCATGCTAAGGTCAGTAAAGGAGCTCATGAAATAAGATCTCTTAAAGAAAAATGCCAAAAGTTGAAGGAATGAAATGAGCAATAAATTTATACTTATCGTTATTTGTGGGCTATTAGGTTCATGCCAACTCATCCCAAGGGTGGGGCAGAAGGAAGTGACTCTTTATAAACAATGGCATCTCTCTCCCCAGCATAATGTGCTAGATATACAAAAAGCTAAAAAGCTTCCTCACTACCAAAACCAAACACTTATTTATAAAGACTTAAAAAATAAAATCCAAAATAAGCAATTAGATGCGATTTTTATTGAAGGCTGTCAGGGGCGTATTTCTAAAGAATACAAAACGAAATTTAATGGTTGGAATATAGCTCATTTAAAAGAATACAAAGATAAAAAAGAATTTGAGGAAATCCTAGCACCTATTGGAATGAAGCTTCATGTTGAATTTCCAAAGTTTCCTATTATTTGTTCAGATAACTATGAAGATATAGAGAAAAATTTAATTGCACTATCAAATATCAGGGCCTACTCAAGTTTTTATTTTAGACTAAAAGAGCTTAAACAAAAAGATAAAGAGAAATACAATGCTTATGCAGCAGAACTAGAAAAAATTGCTAAGACAAAATTAAAGGATCCTATCAATTATGCCAATAATATGGCCAAGGAATCTATAAAGGAGTTCTATCACTATATCCATAAAAGGAATGAGTCTTTTGCACAAAGTATAAGAAGGTCTTCCTATAAAAGCTCTGCAGTCATTATTGGAGGGCTACATGCGGAGGATTTGGCAGCAAAACTCAAGCCAGCTGAAGTTAAGATAATAGCCATCAAAGGTTATCAATCGAATGAAGAAGAATTGCTTAAAATGATTCAAAAAAGCTTGCAAACAACCAAGCTGATTTTATTTCAACTTCCCGCAGGTTTCGATATTGATAAGTTTCCTACTCAAAAGAAGATAAAAACAACTATCATGACTGAAGATGAAGAGAAGATCTTGGCTTCTTTACTTTTACAATTTCAAATTCCATCAAAATTACTTGTTTCTGATTATGATCAAGATGGAATAAGAGACTTTACTTTCTCAACTCAGGGAGAGGATTTGGTGATGGCCGCAGAAGATGATGATTGGGATAATGATGGAATCCCTAATTTAATAGATGAATCTATAGGCTCACTCAGTTTAAGGACTTCGCCTAAAAATTTAATTAAAAATGACTTACGAGCGCTTTCCACTGAGGCTGAGATTAAAAGCTATTTTGATCAACAAGATATTCAATTACTAGGAGTTCATGAATTACTTATTCTAACCATTTTTAAAAGGATGCAAGAGAAGCTTCAATTAGATGCTTCTCGAATAAAATTTATTATTGCCAGTACAAATAATGATGCCTTTCAATCGAGTAACACTTTTTTTAGTTATAATTCGCAAAATCAATCTTTGATTTATTTTCCTGAGCATTTGAAAAAGTTTTTTCTTCTGGAGTATCAAAAACATTTTTCAGATCTCGTTATGGGGGAGTTTCTTAATGAATATGCCATACCAGTCATTGTTCATTCTTTAGGGCATGAGTTTTATCATTCTTATCAAAGTGCAAATTTAAATACTAAAATCATTGAAAGTATGGTTTCCCAAAAGGAGAAAGAGGTGGAGAGTTTGTATCTTACGAAAGGAAGACTGAGCCGAAAAGTTATTCATAAAGAGATTATTCAATTTAAAGTTAGAAATAAAACCTTTCAACAATGGATGGTCGAATTTAAAAAACATGGGGATGATAAGGATACTCCTTTTATCATCAAACATGATTTACCTTCCATGTATGCCTTAAAATCAAAAGAGGAATTTGCAGCCGAAGTCTATTCAATTTGCTTATTCAATCAAGTATATCCCCAGGCCCATAAAAAAGAGAGATCACATTACTATGCTTCAAGCTTAGGAATAAATCCTCTCTTTAAATTTGAACAACTTGAATGTAGGCAATAAAATCAAGTATTTTGGCTTCTTCTTGCCAATAAAAAATGTCATTAATCAATTTTAGTTTTATTTAGTGATGAGTTAAGTTATCAAAAATATTGAGTTTTTCAAAGCCACCAAGGCTTGGGGTGATAATTATTCTCAAGAGATTGAAGTTATACCTAGAATTTCCGAAAAGAAGTTGAGGATTAGGGAATAATTATGAAAAAAATAAGCTTATTTATTACTGTCACTATGTTGTTGAGTTTTTTGGCCTACTCGAATCAAGGGTCTAAAAAAGTCGCTATTGTAAAAATAAAAAGAGGTGAAGCTACTATTATCTCTCCAGATGGTTCTACCAGTGAGATTAATAAAGGGATGTGGCTCAAAGAAGGGGCCATAGTTAAAACCGGAGATAAAAGTTTTGTAAAGCTCAGTTTTATAGATAAATCTTCTATGAATGTGGGTCCTAAATCTGAATTAAAAATAGAGAAATTTTCTAAAGATGATGCAGGGGTTATTAATGTCCTCACAGGGAAAATCAGATCGAAGGTTACTAAAGATTATCTCAATATGGAAAAAGATAAATCCAAGTTATTTGTTAAGTCTAAATCCGCAGTCATGGGGATCCGAGGGACAGACTTCTTATTTTCTACTAATAAGAAAAATGGTGCTACGACAGCAGTCCTTTTTGAAGGCTCCGTTGTATTTAATAAACTCAATAGAGGGGATGATCTAAGAGATCTAGAATCGATTGTAAACAAAGGGCGCAGAATAGAGCCTGGGCAATTTTCAGTCACAATGAAAGGGAAAACGAAACCCACTGTTCCTTCTAAAATGAGCTCAAAACAAATTCATGGGTTAGAGAAAAATGAGGACTTCAAAACAACCGATGTTTCAAAGTCTAGTAAAAGTACGAAGAAATCAGTCGTTCCTCCTGGACTATCCGGAGACGTTGTGATGGGATCTACTACTAACTTAAAATCTGAAGTTGAAAAAGTAATTAAGACTCAACTTACTGGTAATAAATTAGAAGAAGCAAGTCCTGAAGAAAAAGAAAAAATGATAGAAGAATCTAAAGGGTTTGTGGCCGGGGATGATGTTAAACCAGCTGATGGAACCGTTGTAGATGTTGATACAGGAATTATGATTCCACTAGGTAAAGACTCAACTTTTGATAGTAATACGGGAGAGTGGGTAAGTAATACAGTCGGAACTATTGATACAGCGACTGGTGACTATCTCCCACCTGAAGGCTACCAAATTACCGATGACGGTAAAATGTTAAAAACAGATGAAGGGACAGGTGCGGTTCAACAAGTTGTGATCGAAGTTAAACCCGTTGATGAAGCACTTAGTTTAGATGAAGCTCAAGTGGTTGAGTATCAAGCTCCAGATCCGGCTTTATTAGAAGAGACAAAAATCAGTGGTGAAGATGATAAAAACTTAGTCGATGAGTTTGAGGCACTAGAGCAAGTAGAGGTCATTGAAGAAGATCCTATGGCGCAAACAGAAAGTGAAGGGGTTCAACCTGTTGAAGGACCAACTCCTGCTGGAACAAGTGAGGCGACAGTTGAAGAGGGAAGTCTAGAGAGACCACCGGCGCCTTCAGATTTATCAACAGCAGATCAGCTTAGTCAACAATTGACACCTCCTTCTGAGAAAACCCCAACGACGACGACTCAGAGAACGAGAACAAGACTCAGAATTAAAGTTCGAAAACAACCTTAATTAATTCTATAATCGATAAGAGGCCACTTTTTGACAAAGTGGCCTTATTTTCTTGATAGCAATTCATTCATTTTTTTATATAATTTCAATATATTAAATTGTTTGGATTATTCATGACTAAAATTCTATTGCTTTTATTTTTTATCACTCATACTCATATCTCCTTAGCTGAAGTAGATACAAAACAATCTACTAAAGAACTTATCGCTAATGTTTATGATGAGTTTGGGCGTGGGAATTACAACTCTGTTATATCAACTCTCGATATCATTCAAAAAAGACTTAAAAAAGACAGTGCCAATTATAATGAAATTCTTGGTCTGATAAATTATTGGCGGGGGATGAGTTACTCCAGGCTTAATGACTACGAGTTTGCTGAAAAATATCTTAAAGAAGCTATAGATCTCAATTATAGAACTCAAGATATTTTTTATGAATACGGACAAGTATTATATGTGTCTGACAAATACAAAAGGGCCAGAATCGCTTTTAAACGCTCTTTTAAATCTGGCTATAAAAAAGGTGTCTCGCTTTATTATATTGCCTTTATTTCACAAGAATTAAATGATCATAAAAAAGCAGTGAGCTTTTATTCAATGATTGAGAAACTTCCGGAAGAAGAAAAAAAAGATGTGCTGCAAGCAGCTCGTATGCAAATAGGGGATATCTATCTCAAGAAAATTGAGAAACTACCTGATTCATTTAAAGACGTTGAAAAATATGTTATTCCCCAATACCAAAAAGCATTAGAGTTTGATAAGGAAAGTAACCTAGCCAAATCTATAAAATTAAAAATTGAAGATTTGCAAAGAAGGTATGAACTTGTTCTTTTTAGAATGCGAAATGGACGACCTACTAACAGACCTCCTTACTATTTAAGGGCCAATTTACTTTATGGTTCTAATAATAATGTCACAGCTCTCCCAGAAGAAGATAAGGTCAGTGCCAGTGAAGAGGATTATGCCTCAACTTATTATAGTGCTGGTGTTTTTGGAAGATATTCTTTTTACCCTAATTCAACTTTTTCTTATGCTCCAGAATTCAATATTTCCACCACTCGATATTTCTCAGAGTCCTCTGATGTCTATGGGTTAGATAATTACTCGCTTAATGGGGCGATAAAGTTTAACTTTGAGCATATGTATAATAATGCTCCCGCTACATTTTTTCTCGATTTAGGCTATACTCACACAGCAGATGGCTCTGATGCAGCTCTTGAAGAGAAAAAAGAATTGGCTTTTGCCAGTAAAACCACGTCCATGACTGTCAGTGAGGAAGTGCAGTTTTGGCTGGGGAATCCCTCCGTTTTTAGATTTCAATACTCCCAAACTGTAGATGATGATACGACTCAAAATTTAAGCAATAAAGTTTTTAACTATGAGCAAATCGTGGCAGCAGGAAATACCACTCTGTTCTTTTTAACCAGTTATAATATGACAAGATATGATGAAGCTGAGCAAGACACTAGCGACAATAATGCTCTCACTCTTCGTATGGATGCCATCTTCTTAACATTCTATAATCTATTCAACCCCTCTCTCTATATAAGTAATACCCAGACAAATTATATAAATGATGATGATAGAGGGACCACACAGCTTATGACTTATGGTGTGAATCTTAACCGACCTCTGAGCCGTAAATTCTTTATCACACTTGATTATAGTCTTTCAGCCCAAACGGCTGAAGATGATAGTGATAACTATGATCAACAGGTTGTAACTCTCAATCTCGATTATATTTACTGATAGACTTTATTCGCTATTTGAATATTCTTTTCAATCTCAGTTTTGGTTTTTTGCATAAGTTCGGGAATATCGAGCTTTGTGAGAGTGTTGGTATAAATGGGATCACCAACGTGAATATGAATATGTCTTTTTCCACCTTTCTCAAATTGCTTATAAACACAATACTGTGAAACACCAAAAGGAAGCAGAGGAATACCTGTTCTGATGGCCGTGTGGAAAGCCCCTTTTTTAAAAGGAAGTAGGTCTTTAGTTGGGTTCCGGTGACCTTCAGGAAAAATAATAATAGAAAGTTTATCTTCTTTGAGCTTTTGATAAACCTTATCCATAGCATTCATAGCTTTTTTATGATTTTTTCGCTTAATCAAAATATGACCACATAAAATATAAAATTGTCCAAAATAAGGAATAAGGCTGAGTTCCCACTTGGCCAGCAAAACAATAAAATGAGTCTTTAGTGGGGCTACAGAAAGTATATCAAAATTATGCTGATGATTCCCGACGAGTATAGCTGGTCTGTGTTGAAAAATCTTTTCTTTGCCTTCAATAGTCAATTTCACTCCAAGGAGCTTGGAACAAACAAAGGCAAACACATTAAAAAAAAGAAGAGAGTTTTTAAGATTAAAAGGTCTCACTATGAGAACAGGAGTTAAACTGATCATGACCAGGAGAATAAGAAGTTTATATATTAGGTATCGTATTTGATAGACCATCTTTATCCAAATAAAAAGGAGAGGCTTGGCCTCTCCCTATTTAACTTTCTATTTTAAAGTATAGAATTAGAGATTGGAATTTACAAAGTCCCAATTAACTAAAGACCAAAAAGCTTCAATATACTTTGGTCTTGCGTTGCGGTAATCAATATAATAAGCATGCTCCCAAACATCTGCAGTAAGAAGGGCTTTTTTTCCATGCTTCATTGGTGTGTCAGCATCATCAGTATTGAAAATTTCTAACTCACCATTATTGTCTACCAGCCAAGTCCAACCAGATCCAAAGTTTCCTCCAGCAGCATTGGAGAATTCATCTTTAAACTTATCAAATGATCCCCATTTCGCCGTTATCTTCTCAGCGATGGCACCTGTGGCTTCGCCCCCAGCATTAGGCGCTAAACAGTTCCAATAGAAGGTATGATTCCAAACTTGAGCAGCATTATTGAAGAGTCCACCTTCAGACTTCATTACGATGTCCTCAAGTGACATACTTTCATATTCTGTACCTGGAATGGCTTTGTTTAATTTCTCTACATAAGCGTTGTGATGCTTTCCGTAGTGATACTCAATAGTTTCTTTTGAGATATGCGGTTCAAGTGCATCTTGCGCCCATGGCAGTTCAGGTAGTTTGTGTTCCATAATTACTCCTCTAGGTTAATTCTAGGTTAATTTTTAAATTCATATCATAATATTAAGTATTTGTATCAACTTGATGCATAATTAATGTAGTAAAATCAACACATTGCCGTAAAAATTGTATTCTGCGTTATATTGACATCTATTATATATCAACTAAGCTTTTAATATTAAAAAAGCGAGGTGGGCCATGAAACTCTCAAGGATGTTTGCTCATATCATATTAAGTTTAGGAATGATTCTTCTTGTTGGATGCTCACAGTCTGCAAAACGCAAAGTCATTGTTCCTGAAGGGGAACCAGAGTGGCTATACTCCCCTCAGAGTGGGTGTGAGGAAGATAAATATATTTGTGCTTCCGGAGAAGGGTCTCGCTTTAGTGAGAGTGATATGAATGCGAAAAAAGCCCTCGCCAGTATTTTCGAAACTTCTATTCATTCCAAATTTAAGTTTACTAAACATAGTTTCTCCGATGATGAAATAACTGAGATGAGTGAGATGGTTCAAAGCAAAGTGGATGAAGATGTGGCAGGAGTTTTAAAGGCCAGTACCATTAAAGAGCGTTTCAAAAAAAATCAAATTAGGTTTTCTCTTGCGGCCCTGGATAAATCAAAAAGCTCACAAGTGCTCAAGCAAGAACTGAGTCATATTGATTCTCAGCTTAAGCATTATTATAGTCTGCAAAATAGACTCTATTCGAAAAAATTAAATGTCCTTTTTAATCAAAGAGAACTTCTCAGTGAAAAATTGACTATTCTGACTGAGAAGCCATCAAAGTCACCTGTGAGCTTTTCACAGATCGCCATGCTTAAATTTAAATCGAGAGGTGGAGAGTCAATTCAAATTGAGTATAAAAGTAATCCTCCTAGTTTATTGGGTAAAAAAATTGAAGAAATACTTACTGATGTTGGTTACAAATTAAACCAAAAGAATTCAGAGTATGTTCTCCTTCTTAATTATAAAATCAAAGAGGAGTATTTAAACGTAAAAGGTTTTAAAAAATTTCTCTTTGAACTTGATATTGAATCCAAGAGTAGCGATCGTAAAAGGTTAGGGGGAATCTCTATCACAAAGGTAGCGAATGGGAGAAATCAAAAAGATGCTTTTGCAAAAATTCGAAATGATTTAATTGAAGAATTTGAAAATAATTTAGAAAAACTCAATCTTAACTAAAGGTAGAATTATGAAAAAATGTTTACTGTTTGTATTGTTACTCGTCTTGGCCTCTTGTTCATCGTTTAAAGCCGAGCGAGTTGATGATAAAACTGCAGATGAAAAGGGTTTAAGTATTACAGATAAGTGGATGGGGGAAGACACAAGGCGCGCTGTTGATACTCTGATTGAACAAATGAAAAATCACAAAGGCTATAAGAGAGCGATGGCCCAAAGTGGGGGAGCGCCTAAGGTCTTTATCGCCGAAGTACAGAACAACACCTCAGAGGCATATTTTCCAATTGATGACTTTAATGACGAATTTTTAATGGAGCTATCAAGTATGGGCGATTTTGTTCTTGTTGATGCAAAAGCAAGAGATAAAATTTTAGAAGAAGTGACTTATCAAAATGATGGAATGGTTGACCCAGCGACGGCTAAACAAATTGGAAAGCAGCTAGGAGCTGATTTCATGATTTTTGGAAATGTGTATATGAAGCCTCAAAAAAGAGATGGTAAAACAATTAAGGAATACTCAGTTAATCTGAGAATGACGAATATTGAAAAAGCGACAGAGGTCTTTAGACTCCGTACCCGTATCAATAAATTTTCAGATCAAAGTAGCTATAGTTGGTAAAAAAAAGCTTTTGTCTTTTATTTATAATGACCCTGGTGAGTTGTGCTCATCAGGGTAGAAAAGATCAGTCATCGATTAGAGGACTTTTTGCTCAAAAAAAGTTTAATGAAGCTTTATCATATTTAAATAAATCGACATTGAAAAAGGATGAGAAAAACAGACTCCTCTATCTCATGGAAAGGGGAAGCATCGCCTATTATAAGCAAAACTATAAGCGCGCGGCTTCAATATTTTCCGAAGCAAATCAGCTGGTGGATAAAATGTACACCAAAAGCATTCGTGAAAAAATAGCAAGCTCTGTTTTAAACGATAATTCAGAATCTTTTTATGGCTCGTTATTTGAAAGATCTATGCTTTATTATTACCAGGCTCTTAGTTTTTACCAATTAGCTGAGAAAGGTAGCTATTCTAAAACAATCACCCTAAAAGATGGTAAAAAAGAAGTTAGGGAAGAAAAACTAAGTGATGAAGAAGTGAAGCAAGCTTTGGGGAGAGTGAGGGCCACACTTATAGCTTGGGATAGTTTTTTTGAAGATTTTAAACGCAGTTTTGGCGGGCAATCTATTCATAATCATGATTTAACAAGTAAGGTCTTGGCAGCTGGATTACATGAAAGATTAGGCACAAAAAGAGACCTCGAAATTTCCATGCAGCTATACAAAGATGCGGAAGCTATTCTCAAACGTATTGGCCCAGCTTATAAAGTTTATAATAATGAATTCAAGGGTTATAATAGAGAGCTCAAAACTTTCTTAGAGAAAAAATCTGATCCACTTAAAATTAAAAAAGATTATATCACTCAAACAGAGGACTATCGAAACACTCTCAACCATCTTCATTTTAAAATCTTAAGTTTCTATAAAACCAGGCGAAAATATCAGTATAAAAAAATGCTCAATTTTTATAAACCTTTACAGGAAGTAAAAGAGAAACTGAAGCGTTTAACAGCTCCACCGATGAGCTTTCTTATAGAAGTCGGCATGATTTCTGAACTCAAAGGTGAAGACTTTGCCTATAATCTAAGATCAGCGATAGCTAATGTAGATGACCCAAGTTCTAAAGCTCTTATAGAGGGCATAGGTGTTCCTGTTCTTACTTATTTTGCAACAGGGCCTCTGGGGTTAGGGTATGTCTCCCATCAAGATAATGTTTCCATCTATACCCAACATAATGCTGGATTTGAATTAACCAAAGAAGTAGGAATTGAGTTTGAGATGGCCAAAGTAGCCGAGCCTGATATTACTGCTAGGTATGCTCTTCAGTTTTTACAAAATGAGCAACTTGTCCATGAGGAAAAGTTAGTTAATTTAGTTCCCCTCAATGATATTTCATATCTCAATGCTCAAGAAGTTATATCTCAAAACTTTAGCACTCGCTCAGTGAGAGTAGGCGTGAAATATGTCCTTGCCATTGCTGCTGCCTACGCAACCTATAAAAAAGTAAAAGAATCTTCAGGAGAGCTGTTTGCTAGACCCGCAGCTTTGACCCAATTTTTGCTCTCTCAAAAGGCGATTAAAGAGTCAGAAGCAGCTGACACCCGCCATTGGACAACCATGCCTTCCTATATCTATAGATGCGATGTACTTGGACTTAAACCAGGTCAATACACTGTCAAATTCGTCAAGTATTCTGATTCAGAAAAAGATAGAGAAGTGGTCAAAAACTTGGGAGAATTTAGTTATTCTCCAGAAAACAGGTCATTATTTTCCCATCGAATATTCTAGTTAAGCTTTTAATTTTATTAAACCGAAATGCCTTACATGAGGTATTGGTTTATCACATTTATTATATTTTCTTTTTCCATCCAAGCAGAATATTTATTCACAGATAAATCTTTTAAGGCCAGTGAGCGCTGGACTGCTTATTCTGATTCAGAGTTAAGTAATTTAAAGAATCTATTTAGACAATTGCTCAAATCTAAGACTGGAAAAGAGTTAGTCGGCTTGGCCCAAAAAAAAGCTAAAGAGCAAGGTAAAAGTATTCTTGAGTTAGTGAAAGTAGGACAAGGTTCCCTCACGGATACAACTTTGGTTCGAAAGTTCTCCGCCCATCACCCTGATGAGGTAAGTTATGAATCAAACTCGGTTGTCTATATCAATCAAGATTTAAGTCAATATGATGCTGTTCTTGATTTGGCCCATGAGCTAACACACTTTGTTTATAGAAAAAACTTTAATCCTTATGAGGGAAATTTCACACTTCCCGAATTTATTAAAAATACCATCGAAGGAAATGGGGGAGAAGTCCAAGCTTTTTTAATGGAGTGTAAGGTCTTAAGTGAATTATTTCCACGAAGTGCTGATGGTCGGTATAATTGCAATCTGGTTCGAACTGATTCAGGTCATGGTTTTTCTTTTAAAAAAGCGGTTGATAAGTTTTATCAAGTCGGGCATTACTTTGAGAGCTTTGAGCAAATGCTAGAAAACCACGGTATTCGTAAAAACTTTCCACAGATCTCTGCAGATAAATCTAATTTTATTTCTAGTGCTTACGGAATCCCTTACCCTGTGGCAGCTTTTGAAGAATATCAAACGGTGATGGCAAAAGTCTGTGAAAATGACAAAAGAAGACTTGGCTATTTCAAAACCAATAAAGGTCGATCTCCAGCTAGCATTTCACAATTCGAGAATAAAATTAAGAGTCGGTGTCCTTAAATTAATTGTCTATAATTCTAACTTTCATAATTTTTAATTTTTTATTCTTTTGCACTCGCACTTCATACCATTGGTCGTCGAAGTCAGAGGCTTTAGGATCTTTGATATTTACGAAGTAGAGGTCTTTGTCCACGCTAGCTTTTTGATAGGTTAAATCGAACTTTCGATTCTTAGGATCAGGTTTATTTTTTCGATTTTTCTCATAAATAGGCTCTAACGATTTCGTCTTTTTTAGATGTTGATAATACTCTTGAGAGAGAATTGTTTGCAATTTTTCCTCGTCTTCTTGCAGAACATAATCAAAATAATTATTCATGAGTTGAGTGAAATCCTTTTTCTCTGGGCCAGCGAAACAGGAGTAAGAAAAAAGGAGAAAAGTCATTAAAATCTTCATATCAATTCCCCGCCGAGTGAATCACATTAAAGGAACATCCTAGTTCATTCGCCTCTTGCGCTATTCGATTTAAATAACGTTTAATATATCCCGGGCAAACTGTGCTTTTAAAATAATTATGAGGAACAATTTTCGTGATGGTAGGATATTGCCTTTGTAGCTGGCAAGCCAGCTTCGCCGTCTGTGAAATACTATTAGGATTGACAGGGTCAGGAACATGGTTTCCTGCTTGGGGAATACTTTCTCCGTTTCCAAGGCTTACTCCTGGAGTGGTAGAAAAGTTTCCAACAATCGCAATTCCTAGGGAAATGATGTTCCCACTAATTCCCCCACGTCTTGAAACATCTCCGTAAGTATTTGAAGCGATCTGGCTCTCAATTTGCCCTGGCTCCATACCTAATGTTGGATTACCACACTCAAAACTTTGAGCAGCATAATAAGCTCTCTCACTTGGGGAGAGGGTAGGGGTGTAGCCACCAGCATGTGCTCCTTTCATATTATCGGGACGACCTTGAATAATCGCCGGTTGATTGGGGTGACCTCCATTATGATATTCACTCACAAGATAATTATAAGAAATCATGTACCAAGGATCCCCACCGGTATTATTTTGAATATGTGAATTATTTATGGCCGTAGGTGAGGTGCTTAAATCAGTTGCGGTATGATGAATAACAAGATGGGTAACCATACTCATGTCGCGTGTGCAATAAGTTGCCTCAGTATTAGAGGTAGGGGTGTAATCAACTTGATTGATCGAGACGAGAGGAGCAGACTGAACTGTCCCACTCGGCGAAACCGGATTGCTACTTTGAAGTAAGCCTGTTTGATCAATAAGGCTCTGAAGCGAATTGAGTTGGAGATTGAGCTGTCCAAAATGATTTTGATTTTCATCAACAATAGGACAGATAGCTTGTTCCGATGAAATATAAAGTGACATCTGATGGGAATTACAAATATGAGCATATTCATTTAATCTATCAAGGGCCACTTGGTTATTAGCCTGTTTAAGATTATTTTGCGTTTGGTTTATTAAGTCTTCAATAGACTCAGCTGAGAACTTAATCCCTTCCAGCAATGAGGTCCTCGAGCTGTTGATTACAGCTGCTAATTGAGACACATTATTTCTGAGTTCAACACCCGAAAATTGATACTGTGAATATTCATCAATAATATCCATTGTCATCATATCCCAACTATCAAGTTTATAGCTTTGATTCATATCACTAAACAAAGATGTATTACGAGATTGAAACTCTTTCCACTCTTTCATCGCATTATACAGAGTCCTTTCACTGAGTTCTGGAGTCCCTCCCCAGAAATTCGTAATACTCACCATTCTATTTTTTCCAATAATATTTTTCTCAGAAAATTTTTGGTCAATCTCTTTAAGAGCATTAAAAACTCGTGCGAGATCAGAGTTATACCCAAATTTATGGCGAGTCTTATCTTGTGCGAAATGCACTGAATATAGAAATTTCGTGAGCGCCCTTCTGTAGGAGAGCTCAAGGTTCTCAAGGGTTATATCACGATAGATAACATCCAAAACCTGCTGACAGCGTTGTCCATCCTGAGCATAACCAAGAGTCTGCAAGATAAAAATGAATAGTAATCCCCTGATGAGAAACTTCTGCATATATCTTTATCGGCAGAATAGGCCTATTTGTTTAGTAAAAAACTCAGTTTTAGGGGAGCTGTAAGTTATGGATATCCTTAGAAGGAGTCTAGGTCGATGGATATATTTTCAAAATACATTTTCTCTAGATAATGGACGTCTATGAGTGCATCTTTATGCCAGTTATTGGCCTTATCTTGCCATGTATCATAAACAAGTGTGCCTTTTACAAAAACTTTATCACCTTTTTTGAGTTGAGGTTGAAGAGTCTCTGCTCTTTTGTCCCAAACCCGGCATTTATGCCAATGGGTTTTTGGCTTTTGATCTTTGGGAGCGCTAGGAGGGAGATATTCAGCAACACCAACTGAGAAAGTTAAAATTGCTTTTGAACTTTTAGTGTATTTCATTTCAGGATTTGCTCCTAAATGTCCAATGATGAGTGTTTGCGAAAAGCTCATTTAATACTCCCTTATGAGGAAGCTGAGCTATAATTTTTTAGCCCTAACTTCCAGAAAAACATGACTAGTATATATATAAATATCGATGCAATGACAATTTCGATTAAAGGTGGCGCCCAGTTTTCATCTATTAAAAACCGCGTGGGGTAAGACGCCACCACGCTAAAGGGGAGGATTGTGATAAAAAATCTTTTGAAAAGCCCATGGAAGATGCCATCTGGTCTTTGGTAAATTTTCTCTGCTGAGAAGAAAACATCTATAAATCCCCGGGGAGAGCCATTCCAAAAGACAGGAATCAAAAAAAGGATCATCACCATAAAATATAAAAATGTTCCATTGAGTAAGAGCAAGAAATAAACAAATAACTTTATGAGAGATAATGGCGCTGAATAACTTATTAAAGCATAAATCAGGATGGAGCTGGCCAGTATTAAATTTAAAAAAGAGTTTGCGGCAAATTCTTTAAAGCATATGAAAAAGAATGTTGAGACTGGTCTTGTCAGGTGATAGTCAAGATCGCCTCTGTTTATATAAATGGGAAACCACCAACCATTACTGGCAAATAGAGTCATATGTAGGGCATCGACAAAAATAAACCCAGCTACAAAAACGGTCATTTGTTCTTGATTCCAGCCTCCAAGTAAATCAGTGTGTAGATAAATCACACCAAAAAATAAAAATTGAATAATATAAAATACGACATCCATAAAAAAACGAAAGAAAAAATCAAAGCGAAACTCCATCGCTTTAGAAAAACTAAATCGAATAAAGTGTAAATAGAGCCTGAGATATCTTTTCAAATCCCTACCCCGGTGTATTGATACTGGCCTTTTCTCCAGATCAATAAAGAAACTTGTCTAAACATGAGTAACCATACAAGTGATATGAGACACTGAAGACAAAATTGAGACAAAGAGAGTTCTCCGATTAAAGTTTCATAAGGAAAACTGATCAGGTAAGGAAAGGGGGTGAAATTTAAAAACTCTTGGGCCCACTGAGGAAAAAAAGCCAGAGGGATAAGAGCACCACCAAAAAAAGAAGAACTAAAGCGAAGCATCACTCCTAAACTCCAAATATTATCAAACCAAAAAGCAAGCAACTCTGCGAGAGTAAACATATAAAAAAATGTCATGGAGGCGATGATTAAGCTGATAAGGAAACCAAGAAAGGGAAAAAGCTCAAAGCTGTAAACACTGTTTTCACCCATAAATAAATGATAACAAAAGACAATAAAAATTAATTGCAAAGTGAAGAATGTCGAGTGAGCTAAGTAAGTGGCTAATTTATATTTGTAGACATCAATAGGGTAGAGGAGGTATTTGTTAAGAGTTCCATCGTATATCTCTCGAGAAAGAAAACCAATGTTTTGACCTTGCTGAATTCTAAACACAAGAGGCGTCACGAGATAATAGAAGATCATTTGATTTAAAGTGAAGCCTGACATTTCATTTTGGTCTGTATAACTAAAAATACTTTCCCACAAAAAATAGGCCAGAGTTAAAGAGAAGAAGGTAAGCCCAAAAAAATTAACCCAAAAATCTGCGCGATAGGTGATGAGCTTTCGAAGTTCCATAAAAAAAACTTGTCCAATCCATTTTGAGTTCATTACTGGAAACTCTCACCGTGCAGCATGATTTTCTCAATAAGATCACCAATATTCTCATTCGTAATACTAAAATCCAAAAGCTCTATATGTTCAAATAAATACCGAGCCACTTCCATGGTCTGCTCTTTAGAAGTAATCACCTTTATCACATTATCTTCAACACTAAATTCGCCAAGATGATGGGGGAAGGTTTGCTCTAACTCTTTTAATCTTTTCACTGAATTGACATGGGCGGTAATCATTTTTTGCAGAGAATATTGTTCATGAACCTTTGCGATGGGACCATCAAAAACTTTTTCGCCTTGTCTGAGAATGACAATGCGCTTGCAGAGCTCTTCAATATCATCCATGTAGTGACTGGTTAGAACCATCGTAGGGTTGTGATCTTTTTGGTACTGTTTAAGAAATTTTCTCACAGCCTTTTGAGCTGTAATATCTAAACCAATTGTGGGCTCATCTAAAAAAATAACCTTGGGAGAGTGAAGAAGCGCCGCCATGAGTTCAACTTTCATTCTCTCTCCAAGACTGAGTCGCCTCACTTGAATTTTAAGTTGATCTTTAATTCCTAAGTACTCTGCTAGATAATCTATATTTGTTCTAAAGCTTTGGGTGGGAATTTGGTAAATATCTTTGAGTAATAAAAAACCATCTAAAGCAGGGAGGTCCCACCAAAGTTGAGCTTTTTGTCCCATGATCACTGCCATTTGTCTGCGATAATCATTTTCTCGTTGCCAAGGTCTGTATCCATTAATCATGACATCTCCAGCTGTGGGGTGGATGATACCGGATAAGATTTTTGTCAGTGTTGTTTTCCCCGCACCATTGGCACCGATCAGCCCAATAATTTCCCCGGTAGGTACAGTTAAATCGAGATCTTTTAAGGCCGGTTTAATAAGATACTTTCTATTAAACAGAGAGCGGAGTGAACCTTTGAGTCCTGCCTCTTTTTGATGAACTTTAAAGTGTTTACTAAGAGACTGAACTTCAATCATAGGTGATCTCCAATCAGCTCTCGGACTCTTTCTTACTAGTTTTTTTAGTCGCTTTTTTCGCGGTTTTCTTGGTTGCTTTTTTGGTTACTTTCTTCGCCGTTTTTTTAGCTGTCTTCTTAGCCACTTTCTTGGTTGCCTTTTTGGTTACTTTTTTCGCCGTTTTCTTAGCTGCTTTTTTAGCGACTTTTTTAGTGACTTTCTTAGCGGACTTCTCTGTGTTCGTTTGAGTCTCTTGATGATCAGACTTCTCTTTTGGGGAAGTCTCTTCTTTTACTTCAGCTTTGACTTGTTTTTCTTTTGGTGCTGGCGTTTTTTTATTTTCAGACTCGTCCTCGGGACGTTGGCGTTTCTTTTTAAGGATGATGCCTTTAAGATATGACCCCTCTGGGAAGCCCTTTTTATAGGGACAATCTTCTCCTAAATAAAGGTTTCCTGAAAGGACCAGGGGGAGCTTGTTTTTATGAATGATGTTTTTAAGCTTATTTTTGAACTTATCAATTCCTATTTTATGTGTGTTAAGAAATGCTATAATCGTACCGTTCTCTTCCATAACATCATACATAAGAGGGAGTATGTGGGTGTACTCACTTAATGCATTCGTTGTTCTATTGCCATCATTTGAACTGGAAGGCGGGTCAGAAATAATACATTCAAACTTTTTGCCTTCTTCTTTAAGTTGTTCTAAGGCTTCGAGTGTCGTCATGGTTAAGCTCGTATGGCCTGAGAGGTCTAAGTCTTCGTTTAAGGCTATATTGTCCTGCAACCATTCCTGATATGCTTCTGACATATCAACTGATGTGATATCCTCCACTCCAAGAGAGGCGGCATAAAGGGAAAAAGCTCCTGTGTATGAGTAAAGGTTCAAAAGAGAGTTACAGTTAGAAAGCTGCTTTTTAAGTCTTGATCTGATAGCGGCCATATCTGTGTAGATACCTGTATCATAGTGCTTACCGAGATAAACTTTATAATTGACCCCATATTCATTTATATCGACTCGCCTAAAAGTGGAAATAGGATCCAAACACTTAGCACTTTCTTTGTTGTGATCTCTATATTGAATCCAAATATTCGAAATAGTCAGGTCTCTATCAAAAACTTCATTAAAAGATCTTACGACGTTTTGAATCACAAAATCTTGATAGGTACGCCAAAACTCCATGTAAAATTCAATAAGAATTTCTCCTCCCATATACTTGATGAAGATTCCTGGTAGTTGGTCGTTTTCCCCAAAGGCAAGATAGAAATGGTTTCTATTTTCAAAATAATTTTTTGCTTTCCTATTTTGGAATGATTTTCTTAAACGAGTGATGACATCGTTTTTAAAATTTTTCATCAATTTTTGAAAATGTCCAGATGTGGCCCACACTCTTGCTCTGACGTGTTTATGAGTTGGATCGTGTATGAGAAGTGCGAAAGGCTTTTTTCTGTTAGCGGCAATAATAAATCTTTCTTTAGGGTGAAATTTTTCTGAGAATTTATCGTTAGTAACCCAAGGGTGTCCTGCACGTATGAGTTTTATCGACATCGGATGGAGGTCGTAGGTCTTGAGCATCTGTCTTTGATTGTACATAATTAGTGTTTTTCTTTTTTTAAATTCGTTTCAATTTGATTTTCAATATCATCTAAAATTTGCAGTATGGCATTGGTAAACGTAAATGGATTATCAAGACAATTCTCGAGGCCCAAATCATCAATAAGATGTTGTGAAAAATCAGATCTATCAGAGGGTGAGTATGGGTCAAACTCCAAACAAAGCTTCTCTACATCAGCTTTAAGTTTAATCAGCTCTTGGTGAGATAGTTTCTGAATTTCATTTTTAAAAAAAATGATTTGAGCCGTGATCTTATGTTCACGCTCAGTCACAACCGAAGTATGTTGATTTTCCATCTGGTGTATTTTTCACATGACGCTGATAGTTGTCAAGAGGTTTTAGGAGAATTTATGATCTGGATTTACTCTGTGTTTCTACTCATTATTTGCTTTATATTTCAACAACTTATATCTAATGAACTTTTAGCATCAACTGCCAACGAAAAGGGAGAGAGGGCAAAATTTCAAGATATTTTAGCCTACTTAAGCTTAACCCCTCATCAACTTCAAAACTTTGAGATTCCCCACTATAAATTTTTCAGTGAAATCATAGCTAAACTATTAAAGTTTAGAGCAAAGTATGGGTGTGAGTTAAACTCAATTCTAAAGGAAATTAAAAAAGCCATTGTGAAAGATAAAGCCCTGGCTAAAAAGATCTTCGCCATAAAAAAACAAGCCATTTTACAAATTGCTTTGATTATTATTGTAACCTTAAGCTTTCATATTCTCGCTTGTACTTTTATCCTAGACATTCCCATGGATTTTGCTTTTTTGTTAAAATTTGTCATATGGAATTTGGTTGGAATGGGGCTCTTTATTGCCGTTATATTTTTTATAGAAAAAAAACTTCTTAAAGGCTTTGAGCAGTTTTTTGCCGCTCTTTATATAGTGAAATCTTTGTTAAGTATCTCGAGACCTATGAATGAAGTCATTCAGAACTCACAGCTTCTAGAGTGTCCAAGTTGTAAAAGTTATTCTCCTGTTTTAAAAACGGCAAAGCAGCAGATCGAATGTATAAAAAAATACGGGAGCTATGATCTTGAAAACTGGGACATGCTTATCCAAGAATTATGGGATATTTATGATGAGCAAATGGAGCGCTATAAAAAACATGTAAAAGTTGTCATGGCAATTGTGCTCCTCAGCTTTGCCCTACCAAGTTATTTATTGAGTATTTTAAATTTAATAGAGAACCTCTCTCTTATGTCATGATAGGGTAGACTCTTTCTTTGGAATTTGCTTAAATACTGCATAATTCTAAGGGAGTTGACTCAATGAGCCAAAAAATCATTTTCTCAATGTCACGGGTATCAAAAACGTATCCAGGTAAAAAAACAGTTATTAAAGATGTTTCACTATCTTTCTTTTATGGAGCAAAGATTGGTGTGTTAGGACTGAATGGTGCAGGTAAATCAACCCTTCTTAGAATTATTGCAGGGATAGATCAAGATTATAGCGGAGAGGTGAATCTCTCCAAAGGAATCTCTGTTGGATACTTAGAGCAAGAACCTGAACTTAATCCTGAGAAGACGGTCAAAGATGTGGTCGAAGAGGGATGTGCAGAATTAGTAGAGATTAGAAATGCCTATGAAGCCATCAATGAAAAGTTTGCTGATCCTGATGCTGATATGGACGCTCTTTTAGAAGAACAAGGAAAACTCCAAGATAAAATGGACGCCCATAATATTTGGGATCTTGATTCTAAATTAGATTTGGCGATGGATGCGCTTAGATGCCCTCCTGCCGACCAAAAATGTGGTGTGCTCTCAGGTGGGGAGAAAAGAAGGGTCGCTTTATGTCGGCTCTTGTTACAAGAACCTGATGTCCTCCTTCTGGATGAGCCAACCAACCATCTCGATGCTGAAACAGTTTATTGGCTTGAAAGGCACCTTCAAGCTTATAAAGGGACTGTTATTGCGATTACCCACGATCGTTATTTTCTGGATAACGTAGCCGGTTGGATACTCGAGTTGGATCGAGGGCATGGTATACCTTGGGAAGGAAACTATACTTCTTGGCTAGAGCAAAAAACGAAAAGACTTGCTCAAGAAGAAAAAGCAGAGTCCAAACGTCAAAAAGCTCTAAAGAAAGAACTTGAGTTTATTAACTCCTCTCAAAAAGCAAGACAAGCTAAAGGGAAGGCTAGGATCAATAATTATTCTAAAATGTTGGAAGATAACCAGAGTGAAAAAAGAAATGAAACAAACTCACTTTTCATCCCTAACGGACCTAGGCTTGGAAATGTCGTGATCAATGCAGAACACGTCTCCAAAGCATTTGGAGATAAGCTTCTTTATGAAGATCTCACCTTTCAACTGCCACCTGGAGGAATCGTGGGTGTGATTGGTCCTAACGGTGCTGGTAAGACCACGTTGTTTAAAATGATTACAGGTCAAGAAAAACCAGATTCTGGTGATTTTGTTGTAGGGGAAACCGTTGATCTCGCTTATGTGGATCAAGGAAGAAAGATGGATCCAGAGAAGACCATTTTAGAAGTCATCGCTGAAGGACTTGATTTAATTGAAGTGGGTGGAAAAGAAATTAATGCGAGGGCCTATATATCTAAGTTTAATTTTTCTGGAGAGGATCAAAAGAAAAAAGTATCTGAACTCTCGGGTGGGGAGAGAAATAGAGTCCACTTAGCTAAAATGCTCAAAGAGGGAGGAAATGTTCTTTTACTCGATGAGCCTACCAATGATCTCGATGTAAACACCTTACGTGCTTTAGAAGAAGCTCTTGAAGAGTATGCTGGCTGTGCTGTTGTCATATCCCACGACCGTTATTTTATCGATAGATTAGCAACGCATATATTAGCTTTTGAAGGAAACTCTCAAGTCGTTTGGTTTGAAGGTAACTTCAGCGATTATATGGAAGATAAAAAGCGAAGACTAGGGGATGAAGCTGAAATCCCTCACCGTATCAGTTATAAAAAACTCAAGCGCTAGAACGATTCTCTGGCGCTTGAGTATAGAGCTTCATATAAAATACTATGGTTTTCAGATCCATAAACATTGATGATCTCTGAGACTTTTTTATCATTTAAGAAAATAACATAGTCTAAATTTGAACAAACAAGCTTTAGTACGAGTTCATAACTTAAATCTTTTGATGAATAAATTTTAAATAACAAAGCCAATCTTTCTATAGCATCTTTGGCACTGTTGGCATGGACTGTGCCCATGAGACCTTGATGTCCCGTATTCATGGCCAGCAAGAAGGTTTCAACTTCTTTTGAGCGGATTTCTCCAATGAGCATTCTTTTAGGTGACATCCTAAGAGCATTTTTCATTAAGGAGTTGAGTGACTTCTCACTTTTCTTTTCATCCGCAAGTAATTTTGTGGTGTAGGGGTGAGGGGCGTGAATTTCATCTATATCTTCTAAGATAACGAGATGCTCATCTTTTGGCATAAACTGTAGCAGGGCATTCAAAAAAGTTGTTTTACCACTTCCTGTGCTTCCACAAATGAGTAGATTTTTCTTTTCTTTTATAATTGTTTGAATTTTTTTATCTAACCCCTCGAGTTGAAAATCTTGCATGGCAAGGGGCTTGGAGTTGAGGACCCTGATAAAGCATTTACTTATATTATGAGGAGAGCAGCTATAATGAGTAAGGGACACTCTCACCGCAACTTGCTGAATCTGAGTATAAAAACTCACAAAAGGCTTTTTATAATTCCAATCCACGTTATTTTTCAGACATAAATATTCATAGAGTCTCTGAAGTTCATTGGTCGTAAGGTCACAATCGTATTGTTTTTGTTGCTTATGATGAAGGCCCACAATCGTGTCGGGGGAGTGAATGATAATTTCTTCAAGTGTTTCATCGTCTAGGGGAAGAAAGTGAAAAGAAACCAGAGATTGATACCAACTTGTGAGAAACTCTCTCAGATCAAGATCCTCAGCACTCACTTCTGTAAAGAGTTCATCAACGGTTAAGATCTTTCCTTTTTTAATTTGCGTATAAAAATTAAGTTTTGATTGCTCAATTATATTCATACTATTCATTTATTTTCTCCGTAATCTTAACAAAAATAGCAATGTTCTTTGACAAAACACTCTCACTTGAATGAGTGAATAGCTTTTTAAGAAGAGGAATTTTATTTAAAAGCGGAACTCCTCCTTCGTTGCTCATATGATTGGATAAGTTGACATGAAAAACCTCTAAGAACTTTCCAGGCCTAATATGAAAACTTGTTTCTCCAGAAGGTCCTTGGATATAACCTTGAGAATTAGGTGCTGTAATTTGGCTTTTTATTTTTAAAACAGCGAGGTCTCCTTTGTTTTGAGTCTCTCCGTTTAATTTTATTCCACTAAACTTCCATGTGGTATTTGCTACTTCTTGAGTGACTTGAGCAATAGGTATTTCTTGGCCGAGAGAAAATTTAAACTTTTCTCCAATAATTATTTGAAACCTAGGGTTCGCTATAAGTTCTGTTTTAAGCTTTTGGTCTTGAAAAAAGAAATTCCCCGTTTCTAGAAGAGCTTGTTGATTGTTAACCAGCTCATTGAGAGGGCCTTCGATTCGATTCAATCCAGAATGAGATGAGTTTTGACTAAGCAGCTCGAATGAATAAATCTTAAACTCCACCTCAAAGGTTTTAGAGGATGAAAAAATGTCTTCATATTCAAATTGAATATTGTACTTTTGTTTAAGTCTTTCAAGGTCTGCCACCCTTTGGGGGTCGCTGATTTTGCATATGATCCTAATCTTTACAAGTGAGCAAGTGATATTTTTGATCCCTTGCTTGTAAAGAGTAGAGTAAATGTCAGCAATAAGTGAATTTTTGTATTCTTTATTCAGCTCGACATTGGGAATAACTTTGAGGTTCTTGTTTTCCAAAATGGTACTGATGATCTGAAAGTCTTTATGAGATTCTATAACGCCATTGATCTCAATCCATTCCCCTTTGAATTGCACTGTTAACTGAGTATCTTTTAGAGCACTGAAAATACGCATTTCTTTAAGCTGCTTTCTTTTTGAGTGGACGTATATGCGGTAAGTCTTTTTTGTGCTATGTGTCCAGATAATAAGGTCACTGAAGCCAATACCCTTGCCCTTCAAAAGGAGCTTGTTGGTTTTCTGTCTTAATTTAGCACTTAGCACTTCTTTATTACCTATTGAATATGATTTTAAGTGCTTAGCATTGATTTCGACTTGTTCTCCTTTTGAGAGGAAAATATCTTGTGCGCTTTCTGTGGCGAATACAAAGGAATGGCTATTTAAAAGCATAAAGATTTTGACAACTTGAAGCGTAAAAGTTAAATATTTCCTTTCATTATTTATAATAATTTTTTTTATTGAGGATAGGTATATGGGATCTAAAACTATGAAGACTCGCACTAGAAGAAAACTTAAGCTCAAAAGTGCTGGTAGAAAAAGAAAGAATGCAAACGAGAATAATGGAACGACTCCAAAGTTTCCAATACATAAAGATAAATAATTCATAACGAACTCTTTTGTTTTAGTTTGTAAAAAATATTTCAAGTGATCTTATTTTTTGTTTTAATGAGAATTCATTAAGCACAATGAGATCACTTTTTTTGTTTAAACATATTTCAATAAATCTTTTATCCCTAGAGTGACATTCTTCTACTTTTGCGACACGGATAAGCTTCCTTGGAACTCCGTACTCTCTATTAAACTTAGAGCTGATTTGCGTAGCAATGATCTTGTCTGTGGCATTTGAGTAAAAAATATCAATTCGTGTCGCATGAGCTTTTGGGAGTAAAATGACAAAGATAAAAAGATTAAAAATTAATTTCATATTGCATTTCCTTTTTATGATGAGTTTTTGTGATTAATTGTTTTCTTTCAACTAGAGGGTAGAGCTCTAAATGACCAGAACGGATTATTTCAGCTAAATATTTCTTGGGGACATTAAGTAAAAGAGAGCTTTTTTCGTGAGGTTCATCCAAGTAGTTATCTGTACTTTCTGCAAGCGACTTAACGTAAAAGACGTGAGGGATATAAATTGTTTTTTTTCGATTGGTTAAGGTGTAAGGCGTATTTGTCTCCAAACTTGTTCTTACGTCGACTTCAACAGATAAATCTGTATAACCAGGTCTCATTAATTTTTTTGGTTCAATGAAATTGCTTTTTGTGTCGGGTATGAAAGCTTCACTTACAATTAAAAATGTAAAGATATTGGATAATATAAAGATTGCAATTAATTTAAAAATTATATTTTTGGGTAGATTTATATTTTTTTTGGGCTGCTCTCCATTTGACTTTAAAATTTTCATATATTTTCTCCTCTCTTTTAGAAATGGAATGATTTATCTTTATAAAGGTGAAATAGCAGCTAAAAAGAATCGTTATAAAGAGAAGTAGTGAGATAATAGATTGTCCCTGCTGCGAAGCTGGGAAGTGCTTGTACCATTGGATTGATAAAAAGTTTTGATTAACCAGTTTTTGTTTTTTAATACTTGCTTCCATTTTTTTTCTCTTAATACGGTTCGGTTAAACTTATCTCTGAGAAGAGCTTGGCTCACCTTTGTTCTATAAGGAGTTTTAAATGAAAGCACAGAGAGTGGACATTTCTTTTTACGGATGAGGTAGAGGTTTTTCAAATAAGAAATGAATTTAAGTTGTTGAAATTGCTTGATCGATTTCAGGGCAATCTTGGCCGATTTGTGGGTGACCTGACCTATGCCGGGAATGATTAAAGACCCATACTTTGCTAGAGTAAGGGCCTTGAGCATAGGGTTGGTTTTATTCATCATTCTCACTAAATTATTTGTCTCTCCATTTAGCTCCTTGGAGCAAAGAAGAAGATGTTGTTTGGCTTGAATGAGTTTCACATGGTGTATGCGTTGTTTGAGAACTAGAATTCCTAGTGAACTGACTAGCATTAAAAGGCAAATTGCAACTAAGTTTATGGCCCCTCTTTGATTATTCATCTGTTGTTCCTCTATAAAGTCCAAAAATTTGAACTCTTTTATGACAACGATGATATTCTCCATATAAACGAGGAGAATCTATGACCAATCGATTGAGTTTTTTATTCATTTTTAAATAAAAGGCTTGGTTAACACAAGACTGCTTGACCATTAAGTGCATGATGAGAATACAGATGACAAGCAGTAAGGATGCAGAAAGAATAATCTTTAAGATCATCTGATAACGAGCTCTTTTTTAATTTTTTTGTCCATTTGATTCATCCTTGTGTCCAGTGACTTTCCAAACTTTTTTACTGTAGCCAGGCAAAAAATACCTATAAGCGCTGTCAGGATGATATATTCAAGTACGCCTTGTCCTTTTTCATTTTTTAAAATTTTCTTTTTGTTCATCATCTTTTCTCCTTACTATTCATGGGGGGATTGAACTCCGCACCTGTTAAAACACCTTGCTAAAGCGTATGGAGGGAAGTGTAGCAATTTAATTGCCAATCTTAATTATGTTCTAAGCAATTGTAATTCTTGTAGGACCAAACACTTGATTGGAATTCGCTGGTAAAGATATTGAGTTTCAGTGGTAAGTATTTTAAACCATTTGCACCAAATACAATGTCCATTTAAAATACTTATATGGAAGAAAAAGATAACAAGCTTTTCGTTTTCGAAAGAAAAGAAGTTGTTCTCATATTTGTTTTTATCGTCATGATTGCTGCCATTGCGTTCACTATGGGAGTAAGGGTTGGAAAAAAACTCTCTCTTAAAGAAGATGGTTATACTAAAGAGGATATTCAAAACATCAATTTAAAATCAGTTGAAGAAGAAAAAGTGAATACGATTGTTGATGAAGATGCAAATCCGTCAAATCTTGATCCTGCAGTTGCTAAAGAGCAACAAGATAAAGATTTGGAAGCAAGACTAAAAGCGGAGATGGAAAAGCTTGCTCGAGAAGAAACAAAAATGCCAGATAAAATTGAAATTGAAGAAGAGCCAGTAGAGGAGATACCAGCAGAAGATAACACTGTCACAACCAATGAACCTCTCAAAGATATTTATAATCAAAACAGAGACTATAAAGGTAAATTTACTATTCAATTGTCTTCCCATCAGAGTGAAGCAGAAGCTAAAGAGTTTGCTGATGGTTTTATTTTACAGGGATATGATGTCATTATAAATGAAGTGGTCATTCCTGGAAAAGGTGTGTGGTTTCGAGTCAGCATCGGAGCATTCGATTCTAAAGATGAAGCAAAAGAGTATCTTGTAAAAGAACAAAATATTTTTCAATCAAAAGATTATGTAATCAGACAGTTTTGAGAACCAGATAGATTCTGCTTCTCAATATATCATCCTTCGAATTAGTCCCTCGAGAAATCGAGGGATTTTTTTTATTCTTGGTATTGAGTTTTAGCCCGTTCAAAAACTTTATCAATATGGTTTAAATAAATTTTTCTCAGAGTTGTTTCATCTAAGGCATTAAGGAGACTTAGGTCACTCTTTTGAGCAAGATCTGACTCTTCAATGATTGACTTAAATTCCTCAATATTTTGAGACTCAAATGATGCTTTCTGAACTAATTGATAAAGATCTTCACGAGAAACATCGTTCTCTTCAATAAGCTTATGCAGGACAAAACTTGATAAGTAACGATGTTCGTTTAAGACTTTGGCCTGGATTTGATTAGTGTTTATAACAAGATTATCAATAGTAGAGGTCAGTCTTCGAACAGCATAAAAAGTTAGCCCTAGATTATCAGGTAGCATCAATCTTTCAGCACTTGAATGACTGATATCACGCTCATGCCAAAGAGCATTATTCTCGTGGGCAATCAGGAGGTGGGAACGGATGACTCTTGCTATACCTGTGATATTCTCACCAGAGATAGGATTTTTTTTATGAGGCATAGTAGAGGAGCCCTTTTGACCGCTTGAAAATCCTTCATAAATTTCACCAATATCAGAGTGGTGAAGATGTCTAATTTCTACCGCTATTCTCTCCATCGTACTGGCTAGATTGGCCGTCATGGTAACGAGCTTGATGATTCTGTCTCTTGGAATAACTTGGGTTGATACTGGTTCGACTTTAAGTCCAAGCTTCTCCAATGCATTCTTTTCTATATCTGGAGTTAAGACGGTGTAGTTCCCAACAGCTCCAGAGAGCTGGCCTGTGATTTCGTTTTTAAGAAATTGATCGCACTCTTGCAGTCTCCTTGAACACTCAGCATAGAAGGATAGAAACTTGCCACCAAAGCTCATAGGCTCAGCATTCATTCCGTGGGAGCGACCCATACAGATAACATGTTTATTATTCTCAGCTTGAGAGAGGAGAGCGTCACAAAGTTTTTTGAGTTGTTTGCGAATCAATTCCACCGATTTTTTTATTTGCAATGTCGTCGCTGTATCGATGATATCTGAGGATGTGCATCCAAAATGAAAGTATTTAGATATGCTGCTCGGTAGTTTTTCAGTGATGGAAGTGCAGAATGCAATGACGTCATGCTTAGTTTGCTCTTCAATTTCTTTTATTCTTTCTGGGTTGATTTCAGCTTTGGATCTGATTGAAGACGCTGTGCCTTCAGGGATCCTCACTCCTTCAAGAGCCTCTACCAAAGCCAGCTCCACATCGAGATAGGTTTTAAATTTATTAAAATCCGCCCAAATATCAGTGATTTCGGCAGTGGCATAACGTTCAATCATAATTATATCCTTAGAAGTAAAAGCCTATTTCAAAGCCAAGTGTAAACCAACCGAAAACAAGGGAGCGTTCTGGAAGTTTTTCTTCATCTCTTGCTTCACGGTCAACGAGCGCCCAGTTATAGGACAGTTTCCCTCCATAGAAAAGTTTTTTAGAGGAGCGATAGTTTAGACCATACTCTGCTGTATAGCCCCAACCTTGGTATTTCTCGCTATTGGTTCCGTCGATATGAAACATGTAGTTTCCAAACACATTAATATTTTCGAAAAATCGATCAGTAAAAAACTCTGAAGCCAGGGCCCTAAAACGATGACCCAGACCAAAACCAAAAATAGTAAAAGATTGGTTATTGGTTGATCTATTTTCTGCAAGGGAGTCAGAAGCGGGCTCGTCTGCTATAGCGTTGAATTTTGCAACAACTCTTTTTAATTGCAAGCCCCACCAATATTCTCTATAACTCTCATCAAAGCGAGAGAGGTATTGCAAGTCAATCATCTGTACTTTTGTGGGATCTTCGTAATCTTGTGAGTAGTTAATACTTGCAGAAACTCTCACATCATCTGAACCGGTGTAATAGGATCTCCCCACAAAGCCTTCACTCGTAACATCATCTTGCAAAGCAGAGTTGTCTTCTAAATATACTTCTGGGAGTAGGTTTAAATCTCTGGCACTCACATCATCAGGATCATACTGCTTGAGCAGAAGCCTTCTTTCATTATTGTCATCCGAAAGTGAATAACTCCCACATGAAATAAATGAAAAGAATAAAAGGAGGTTTATTAGCTTTTTCATTTTTCTACCAAGTTCTCAAATTTTTCGCCTGGAAAATCATCAATTCCTAGCACGGATGCATATGTTATTTTTTCGACTAAGTGATCGTACTTTACATTTTCAAGACTAATGCCTGCATCTTGGATCTCATCGAGAACAAGCTTTAATTCAGCAAAACCAGTTTTGCTATCAATATAGTTATCGATGGCATAATCAAAAACTTTTCGAGCGTTTTTTAACTGTGCTTCAGTGGCATTAAATTGTTTCTCTAAATAATTAATTCTGGAGTTTGTGAGTTGATTGGCAACTCTGGTATCTCTGTAAGCCTCTTTGAGGTTTATTTCGGCCATTCGTTTTTGGTAGTAAGAACGTTCTGTGACGCGAGAATTGAAAAAACCACCACTCCCAAAAATTGTCCACGTCATATTGACTGTGGCAGCGACCTCAAGATTGCGGCTGCCATCAAAAGTTTCAAAATTATCTTGGACACCATCTTGAGAAAAGGTTTTGCGGTAGGAGCCAAGTTTAAGACTAAACTTCGGTAGGGGAAGGTTATCTTTTAAAACTCTTTGATATGTTCTATTGGCATTTTCTAAACTGGTTCTGGCGTCTCTTACTTGGGGGCTATTTTGGGCAATCAGCTTTTGAGCTTCAGCAGCTCCGAGGACCAGGGGGTTGAACTTAAGGCTGTCAGTTGTGGTATAAACAGTCTCTGGATTATCTCCCATAATATCTGCTAATTCCTGTTGTTGAGAATAATAAGCAAATAATGAAGCTTGATAGTTTTTATGGGCTTTAAGAAATTCTGCTTTAGCCTGAAGGTATTCTTGTGAATTTATTTTTCTCAGACCTAATTTTTCCTTAGCAAGCTTGTATATAAAAGAGGTGTGGGAGAGTTGTTTTTTATAGACGCGAGAAATATTTCTCAGTCGAGAGAGATTGAAGTAATTGGTGATGATTCTAAATCTGAGCTCTCTTCTTTGTTCAACAAAAATTTGTTTGTTTCTTTTATAGATTTCTTTTTCATTGAGGTAATTTAAAAAATCTTTTCCCCAATTAAACAAGGTGTAGTCTGGCATTTCAAGTCCGATAAAACCTTGAGGCGTTTTTGAGGATTCAGCATTTTCAATATCATCACGATAGATATTTTCAACAAAGTGATCATCAGTGGTTTGCATGGTTAAATTGAGTTTAGGAAAGTAGAAATCTTCAAAGGCATCTTTAAAATTAAGCTCATTTATTTGGCGTTGATACTTACGCAAAAGTTCAGCATTATTTTTTCGAAGTCCTTCTTCAATAGCATCATTAAGAGATATGGCCTTGGCCGTGTTACTGAGGTTGGTGAGGTTGCGATCTTTTTCGATCGTTTTTTCAATATCATCGAGATTATTCTGAGACCACGCATTTGTGGAGATGAATAAAAGATACGCTATTATTCGAATCATAATTCCCTATGTCATTTTGTGTGTGTTCAAAAATAGTAACATCGAAGAATAGGGTCGAAAAGGAATTATTTGATCTAAATACTCAAGCCGGGACAGCCTTTTCTTACAATATTTTCTTCCATTGATTCAAGGCGCATTTTACTTAAACGAATATTGTTTTTTATCTGCACTTGGTTAAGCTCTAAACGGTTTCGCAGATTTATCTGATTAACTTTTGTTTTTTCCAATATTTTTTCATTTCGCAGCAGCATAAAACTTAACTTCTGCTGGTGCTGTTGCTTTTCATTGCGTGCTTGTATTAATGCTTTGCAACGTCTAGAAACCGCAGGGTCATTGATCACATCTTTGAGCTCTGCAATATCTACTGCATAAAGTGTCGGTGTGAGAAATAAAAAAGCTAAGATGAACAACATAGATCTATTTTACTCGAAAAAGTGTTTTAGCAAAATTAGTGCAATTTTTGCAGATTGAAATACTCCAATAAATGGCCAGAGTTTGAATCTAAGTGTATGATTTTGTGTACTTAATGAAGAAGAGAGTTCTATGTCACGTTGGCTTATATTAGTTCCGGCCCGCTTTGGGTCATCTAGATTTCCAGGGAAACCACTGGCCAAAATTCATAACAAAGCCATGATCCATTATATCGTTGATAATTGCAGGGAAACGGCAATGGATTATGCCATTGTGACCGACAATCAAGAAATAGAAGATGCGGTAAAAAATTACGGCGGCCAATGTGTCAGAGTGGATGATGATGTACCTTCCGGGTCAGAGCGTATCGCACTTGCCTATGAACGTTTTTTTAAACAAAAAAATTATGAGTTAGTGATTAACTTGCAAGGGGATGAGCCTTTGATGAAGTCAGAAATGATCCTCAAAATTGCAAGTGAGCACGCTCAAACCAATCATGATATTTATACTGCTATTAAAAAAAGGAAAAGTACGGAGGTTGATTTTCTCAATCCCAATGTGGTGAAGGCCATAGTCTCTAAAGATAAAAAGTGTTTGTATTTTACTCGAACAAGCTCACCCTTTAATAGAGAACAAACTGAATATGATTGGTATCAACATATAGGAGTTTATAGTTATAAACCGGAAAGCTTATTAAAGTTTGTCGCTTTAGAGCAAAGTCCATTGGAAAAATTAGAGAGCTTAGAACAACTGAGAGCTATAGAGAATGACTTAACTATTGGTGCGAGTTATTTAGATCTTCCTATCATGGGCGTGGATACACCAGAAGATATTACAAAATTAGAAGGAGTTTTAAGTGGCAAAAAAATCTAAAAAATATATTTTCATTACCGGGGGAGTTTCTAGTTCTTTAGGTAAAGGATTAGCTGCTGCTAGTATTGCCTCACTTATTGAGAGACGCGGTCTTAAAATCAATATGCTCAAAATGGATCCTTATATTAATGTTGACCCCGGAACTATGAGCCCCACTCAGCATGGGGAAGTCTTTGTTACAGATGATGGTGCAGAGACCGATTTAGATTTAGGTCATTATGAAAGATTTACCAGCCTCACTTTATCAAAACAAAATAATTTTACGACAGGACAAGTTTATCTTGAAGTGATCAATAATGAGCGGGAAGGAAGATATTTAGGAAAAACCGTCCAAGTCGTACCCCATATTACTGATGAAATTAAAAGAAGAATACATCTTGCAGCAGAAGACTGTGATCTTTTGATTGGAGAGATTGGTGGGACTGTTGGTGACATTGAATCTCTTCCTTATATGGAAAGTATCAGACAACTGAGTCATGATGTAGGGTTAGAGAATGTGCTTTTCGTTCATCTCGTTTTAGTTCCCTATCTCGATGCCGCGGGAGAATTAAAATCTAAACCCGCTCAACATTCAGTAAAAGAACTGCGGTCTATAGGTTTGTTTCCGAATGTGATTATCTGTCGAGCGGATAGAGATATAGATCAAAGTATCTTAGATAAAATTTCTCTTTTTTGTAATGTTCCTAAAGATAATGTTTTCAAGTCTATAGATCTCGATAGTATTTATAAAGTACCTCTTGAATTTTCTAAACAAGGTCTTGATGCAAAAATTTGTGAGCTTCTTGGTATTTGGGCAACTGCACCTGATATCAGAGAACTAGAGCAAGTGGTTTATAACGTGGAAAATCCTAAGGCCATTGTTAAAATTGGGATTGTTGGAAAATATACCGAGCTTATAGAATCTTATAAGTCTCTCGATGAAGCTCTTAGACATGGAGCAATTGCCAATCAAGTTAAACTAGAAATGGTCTATATAGACGCAGAGAAAATTGAAAAAGGTGAGCGAGATCAACTTAAAGAGGTCTCTGGGATTCTCGTTCCCGGTGGATTTGGAGAAAGAGGAACCGAAGGTAAAATTTTAGCGATTCAATTTGCAAGAGAAAATAAAGTTCCTTTTTTCGGCATCTGTTTAGGAATGCAATTGGCTATGGTCGAGTTTGCTCGTCATAGAGCTGGAATCAAGAATGCGACTTCTATGGAATTCTCCGGAGGTGGAGAATTTGTGATTCACTATATGGAAGGACAATCTGAGGGCATGGCCAAAGGTGGCAGTATGCGACTGGGGGCTTACGAGTGCGAATTAAAACCTAAAACTCTTGCTTCCAAAATTTACAATGAAAACTCAATTTCTGAGAGACATAGACATAGACTCGAAGTAAATAATCAATATATCGATCAGCTCGAAAATGCTGGTATGATTGTCTCTGGAAGAAACCCAGAATTAAATTTAGTAGAAATTATAGAGTTGGATGACCATCCTTATTTTATCGCTTGTCAGTATCACCCTGAATTTAAGTCGAGACCATTTAATCCTCATCCACTCTTTAAAACTTTTGTTGCCAGTGCCTACCAGCACCAAGGAGATAAGCATGTCTAAAATGCAGTTTTTTATCGGACCCTGTGTCCTTGAAAGTAAAGATTTAGCCTTTACTGTCGCTGAGTTTTTGAAAAAAAATCTTGAAGAATTTTCTGATAAAATCGAGATAAACTTTAAAGGAAGTTTTGATAAGGCCAATCGCAGCTCTATTGATTCTTACCGTGGTCCTGGCCTAGATGAGGGGCTTAAAATTCTCTCCCAGGTCAAAGAAGAGTTTGGTTTTAAAACCATCACTGATTATCATCTTCCTGATCAAGCGGAAACCGTCGCAAGTGTGGTGGATACTTTACAGGTTCCTGCATTTTTATGCCGCCAAACTGACTTAATCGTAGCGGGGGCCGTGGCCTGTAAAAATAATAACGCTCAATTAAAAATTAAAAAAGGGCAGTTTCTAGCTCCATGGGATGCGAAAAATATTGTTGATAAGGCCAGCAACTTTCTTCCTAAAGAGAAGATTTTCTTAACTGAGAGAGGGACGAGTTTTGGTTATAATAATCTCGTCGTCGATATGGCGAGTTTTATGATTATGAAAAGTCTTGGGGTGCAAACCATTTATGATGCCACTCATAGTGTACAGCAGCCAGGAGGCTTAGGTGCGACTACGGGAGGGAAAAGAGAGCAGATTGTCACTCTTGCGAGAGCAGCCGCTGCAGCAGGGGCCGACGGTTTTTTTATGGAAGCCCACCCTGATCCTACCAATGCCAAGTCCGATGCCACGAGCCAGCTCTCATTAGAGCAAGTAAAACCTCTCATTACTGATATCCTGAATATCAAGGGGGCACTCCATGTCTAATATAATTGATGCTCGCAAGCTAGCAGATCCACACAGAGAAAAATTGAATAAAATTAAAGTTTGCCTTTTTGACGTGGATGGAATCCTCACCGATGGAAGAATTTATTGGGGAGGAGAAGAAGTTGGTTATAACCGTTTTTTTCATGTGCATGATGGCTATGGAATAAAAATTTTGCGAGCAGCAGGGGTGAAAGTTGGTGTGATTACCGGTGGTGATTCCAGAGGAGTCATCGAACGATTTAATTTACTTGGGCTCGATTATTTTTTCTTCGGCAATGAAGATAAAAGAGAGGCGCTTGCAACAATTTTAGAAGACGCCAAAGTGAGTAAAGATGAAGTGCTTTATATGGGTGATGAGTTCTTTGATCTCCCTATTTTAAAACAAGTGGGTTTTGCTGCCACTGTGCCTAATGCCAGCCATGAGATTAAAGAAGTTGTGGACTATGTCACTCAAAGAGAATCTGGCAAAGGCTGTGTCAGAGAAGTCATTGATATGCTAAGGTCAGTTCAGAATATTGTTCCCGCGATAGAGTACTAATTATGGATCTAGGAAAAAAAGTCTACCGCTCGACGGCCATCGCAACGATTAAGATGATGGCGATTGCTATTATTGTGGGGTTATTTTTTAATCTCTATTGGCAAACTTTTTATGATCCAGAGATCGCCTCATTATCAAACCCGACATTTAATGATCTCATTCAGTTTCATTTGAGACACCCTTATGACCTTTTGTCGTATATCTTTTTCATTCTTATCCCTTGTATCTATTTTGGCTTTATGAGGGGAGTGAATTTTTATGAAAATGGAATCTATATTAATCGTGGTCTCCCTTTCTATAACACGATTGTTTTTTACGAAAATATTGAGCGTTACGAGATAGTTCAGCAAAACCTTTTTATGAGTGTGAAACGAAAGAAAGAGGGGGATGAAATCTTCTTTTCTATTAATAATGTGGATAGAGCTATAGCCATATTTGATCAACATGAAGTTCCAGGAGATCTTGTGAGCAAGTCGCGAATTCCTATTAATATGAATTCTAAAGTACTTGTCTTTATTTTAACCGTAGGTGTCGCTGTTGGAGTTGGACAAATGTCCCTTTGGCTTTCAAGATTTCTTTTTCGTTAAAAAACTGGCAGCTTTTTCGAGGCGATTTAAAATTCCGGCCCACTCATCAAGTTCAGACCAAGCACTTTCTAGCGGAATCAAAATACAACTGGCATCTTGGTCACACTCACGCAATTTATCATATAACTCTCTTGCGCACATATATGGCTCACTATTTAGGGTGAGCACATTGGGGTTTTGCATTACCTCTTGAGGAATATGCGAGGTGTCGGCTAGTTTTATATCATAAAGATCATACATTAATATCACAGGAAGCTTAGGCATATAATGGTGCTTAAGTTGTCCAGGGGCCACTGGGCTCTCACTCATACTCACCGGGACTTCGAAATCATTGAGCTTTAAAGCATTTTCAATTTGTTTCTTAGTGATCATGCCAGGACGATAAATTTTTATTTCATGGTTAAAGACACCCACGACTGTGGATTCAATTCCTATTCGGCAAGGACCACCCTCAACCACATGGAGGCCAGGAAACTCTAATTGCACGTGTTCTTTTTTGGTTGGTGAGGTCTTTTTAAACTTATTAGCACTGGGAGCGGCTACAGGATGACCCAGCTTGGAAATAATTTCTAAGGCCTGAGGATGCTCTGGCATACGCAAACCCACCGAATCAAGTCCACTAGTGATCATTGGGTTAAGATCATCATTTTTAGGAACAACGATAGTGAGAGGTCCTGGCCAGAAAGTTTGAGTCAAAAGATCACAGAGAGAATTCCAGTTTTTAGCATATCGCTTTGCCTGCTCCAGGGAACTGACATGGACGATAAGGGGGTCGAAAAAGGGTCTTTCTTTGGTTTTGAAAATGAGCTCAATGCCAACAGGAGACTCAATTGATGCAGCCAGTCCATAAACTGTTTCAGTAGGCATACCCACCACGCCATCGGATTTAAGAATTTGAACGGCTTCTTCAATTTGATTCATGGGAACTTAATAGTTGTATTTATTAAGTTTTGCAAATAAATGATGAGAATACTTGCGTATGCGATGCATTATCTGCTAAAAACTCTGCTATGGATTTTACAAAATTACAAAACCTATTAGACGAACAAGTGAATTGGCCTGAGCACTACCAATTTAAATTTGTGGTTAAATCTGAAAAAAAAATGCAGGTGCTTGAGCTTCTCGATGAGCACCATGTCTCTGAAAAATTATCTCGCAATGGAAAATACACCAGTATTACCAGTAAAAAACTTCTCCATTCTAGTGATGAAGTCATTCAAGTTTACGAAAAAATGAGTAAAATAGAGGGTGTTATTTCACTTTAAACGAAAGGATTTCCTTTGAAGTTTCAATCAGCGCTCGTATTTGGGGGAGGAGCTTTTGGTACCTCCATGGCTTCAATACTGGCAGAGAATTTTGAACAAGTTATCATTCTTGTTAGATCACAAGATGTTTATGATTCAATAAATAGTGGCGAGAACAGTGTATATCTTCCTGGTCAAAAATTAGCCAAAAATATATGTGCTGCCCTTAGCTGGGAGGAAGTTGAAAAAAGAGGTGAGAATAAGAAAATAGAACTTCTTATTAATGGTTTGCCTACCTCTGCGATCACTCCATTTTATAAGCAAAATGAAAAAAGAGTGGAATCTTTTTTAGAAAATAATATTCCACTGGTTTCTATTTCTAAAGGAATTGACCCAGAAACTTTGGAGATGAGTGATGATCTTTTTCAACATCGCTTCCCTCATCTTGAAGAGAAGATCACTTATTTATCAGGTCCTTCTTTTGCCAGTGAGATTATAGATAAACAAGTGACAATCGTCTCACTTGCGGGAAAACATCCGGATATACTGCTTGATGTCTGCAAAAAAATGAACACCAATTATTTCAAAGTTATGCCGACTTATGACATCAAAGGAGTTCTTCTCGGTGGAGCCCTCAAAAACATACTTGCGATTGCGGGCGGGATGTTAGAAGGTCTCGGTTATAACCATAATACCAGAGCTGCTATGATTACTCGGGGAATAAATGAGATGCTGAGATTTGGGAAAGTTTTTAATGCCAGACCTGAGACGTTTTATTCATTTGCCGGGATGGGGGATCTTATTCTTACCACAACAAGTAAGCTCTCTCGAAATAAATCTTTTGGACTTGAGATTGCTAAATCAGATAAGTCTCCAGAGGATATTATCGCTTCTCAGCGTTCAGTGGTTGAGGGATATAAAACCACAATGGCCGCTTATACATTGGCCCAAAAATATAAAATCAGAGCGCCGCTTTTCGATGGCATTTATCAAGTGCTTTACAATAATGTTCCCCCAGAGAAAGTTTTACTTAAACTTATGACTCTGCCAATTAGGGGAGTTGAATAATTTAGTGTTCGAAAACTTCGACTTTTTGATCTGCTCCAATGACGACTTCTTTGGGGCGGTTACGAAGATTATAAGTCGAAGACATGGAATGTCCGTATGCTCCTACATCAAGCACTGCAATTAAATCATTCTTTTGTAGCTCTTGTATTTTGTAGTTTGAAGCAAATGAGCAGGATGTCTCACATATAGGCCCCACAATTTCAGTGGTCACTTCTTTCTTATCTTCATCTTTGCTGAGGGGAACAATTTTATGAAAAGCTTCATAAAGCGAGGTCCGAACAAAATCATTCATCCCCCCATCGACGATGACAAAGCGACATCCATCTGATTTTTTTGTGCGCACAACTTTTGTAATAAAGAGTCCAGAGCTAGCCGAGATAAAGCGCCCTGGTTCAAAAACAATTGTAGGCTTTGGCTTCAAACCTTTAAGTCCTTTTTTCAGGGTTTTCGCCACTGTCTTCATATAAACATCAAGTGCGTTAAAGTTTTGTTCTTTATAATAATTGACGCCGAGACCACCACCCACATCAATAAACTCCAAAGGAAAATCGAGCTCGTGGGCTATTTCGCAAACTTCAGCAATAGCCTTCTTAGTGGCCTTAAAATCCGTGAGCTGGCTACCAATATGAACAGAGAGCCCTTTCAATTGAACGTGCTTGAGTTCGGGAAGTTCATTTTTAATAAATTTAAGAATATCTTTTTTAAGAATCCCAAATTTATGAGTTTTATAACCGGTAGAGATATAGCGATGGGTTTTAACGTTGACTATAGGATTCACTCTAAAAGCAAAACGCGCCGTTTTTCCCATCTCTTCAGCAAGTTGATTAATTTCTCTAAGCTCCTCAAAAGACTCAACATTAAAAGAATAAATATTTTGTTTAAGAGCGTATTTTATTTCTGCTTCAGTTTTCCCGACACCAGAGAAGACAATTTTGTTGGGGTTACAGCCGTTCTCAAGGGCCCTTTTCAATTCACCACCTGAAACAATATCTGCACCAGCACCTTCTTTAAATAAAGCTTGAAGAAGATGAGGGTTGGGGTTGGCCTTAAGAGCAAAGCATATTTGTTGATCAAAAATTTTATACTCAAGTGCTTGTTGTCTAAAACGTTGGTATTGGTTGATTATATCTTGAGCAAAGTAGAGGTAAAAAGGAGTGGGGTAATCACTCGCAATTTTTGCAATATTATTTTCGCCAAAGTGTAATTCGTTATTTTGATAATCTAATGAACCCATATTATAAATTCTTTTTTATTTTCCCAATTGATATCGTTTCTCCAAGTGAAATCACTTGCCCGTCAGGTTTTATCATAAAGTAGGCTGGGACTCCAACAATATTATGAGATCTCAAAAACTGTGTAATTTTATCATCCCTTTTTGTCCAATCGCCTTCAAGTAAAGTCATTTTTTTTGCTGTCACAATTTCTTGAAAATCTTCTGTCTCTAAAACCAGCTTTTTATTTACCTTACAAGTAAGACACCAGCTCGCCGTGAAATTAATAAAAGCATAGCCTTTAGAGGACTTTACTTTTTTCATCTGATCTTGACTCCAAGGAACCCATTTCATTTGTCCGGTTTGGACTTGAGAGCTGGTGTTGGGTTTTGTAGAAAAAGCAGATTCATTTAAAAGATTAATTACGAGTAAAAGAGGGATGAGAAAGGCTATGAAATTCATCAAGATGTTTTTAGAAATAGATTTTCGAAAATAAAAACCGAAAAAAATCATCACAAGGACAGTGTTGATGTAGATACCATAATGACCTAGGTTCATAAGTCCAGCGAGGACATCATAAAGCCACACCGCTGTGAGAAGAAGAGTGAGGCCCAAAAGTTTTTTTAACTTATCCATCCATAGCCCAGGCTTAGGAAGAAACTTAATCATAGCTGGAAAAAAAGCAGTCAATATAAAAGGGAAGGCTAACCCAATTCCAACAAAAGAAAAAATAAGATAGATATTAAGAGTTGTTGTGGTAAAAGCAAAAGGGAGTGCAGAGCCTAAGAAAGGTGCCGAGCAAGGGGTTGATAAAATGGTTGCCAAGACACCATTGGTGAAATCACCCCAGACGCCTTTTTTGATTTGTTTATTCCCAAGAGTTTTTCCACCAGGGGTGACAAATTCAAAAAGTCCCAACATATTGAGGGCCATGATATATATGAGCACCAACATAAAGAAAACAAACAGAGCTGATTGCAGTTGGAAACCCCATCCAATTTGCTCACCACTTATTTTTAATGCAAAGACCACTGTGGCAAGAACCATAAAAGAGATAAGAACACCTAAGGTATAAAACATATTATGCTTAAAGATAGACTTCTTACTTTCATCACTATGAATGATGAGTCCAAAAAGTTTGAGTGAGATCACCGGCAATACACATGGCATCAGGTTGAGAATAAGTCCACCTAGGAAAGCAAAAAGGATATATTTGAAAATAGAGGAAGTTTTTATTTTCTGAGAGCTTGCTTCAATCGTTGATTTTTTGAGCCCACCGAGTGTGCTTTTTAGTTGGTCATAGCCATTCACGGAAAATTGAGAAAATGAACGGCTGATAATATTTTTCTTCCCTTGGGGGTATTGAACTAAGTATTTCATGGAGATAGGCTTTGCAAACTCCCCTGACTTTGGAAGTGGCAATTCAGGGTCTTCGTAAATTCCATCCCAATCAAGGAGAAAACGCCCATAAATG
>CEQY01200986.1_pt1 | contig 43554 bp, 38 predicted proteins | sample 361391 | NCBI WGS metagenome assembly CEQY01 (sample SAMEA2621075, study PRJEB7988) | marine metagenome | isolation source: saline water (ENVO:00002010), including | reverse complement strand
GGACAAGCGAGTGATCTATATTTATTAAAGTAGAATTGAAGAGGTACATATACCTGGCAGCTTCGTGCAGTGCTGCTAACTTCAGTCCATTTTAATTCTTGGTTATCACCAGAATTACCAATTAATGTATCCCATCCAGTACCTTGGTCATCCTCTTTGGATAATTCATGCCATACTTCCATCCATGTACCAAGCATTTCGTCAATTTTACCCCCACCAATTTCAAATCTAATTTTTTCAACCATTCTAAAACCAGGATTTTTATTCCATGCAGTTCTAAATTGTGCGGCTGCGCCAGTTCCAGTATTTTTGCTAGTATCCATAACTAAGGTGGCATCTAAATAGATTTCACCAGCTAAATCACCATTTCTTTGAATATCAACAGCAACACTACGACCAAAATCATTACATCCAGATACTACAACTTCCTTAGGTTCAACTGCGAAAGGAGTGTATCGTTGATAAGAAGATTTAAAGAATGTAATATTTGCTTCAGCTGTAAGATGCATATCTTGCGTTCCAAATGCTACTAATGCCATTAATCCGCCGCCCATTTTTTTTATATATATATATATAAATAGAAAAAAAAATTTGTAAATAATCTATAATATTTTTTTTTAATAACTAAATAATAAACAAAAATTACCTTTTTCTATTCTTAAAATATTATATCCTATTGAAAATACCGTTATATTACTTGCATCTAATAATGTATTTGCATCTACTTTAAGACTAAAATTTGTTATATTATCAAAATTATTATGTCCAGATGGGTAATATTTAAATGGATATAATGAAAAAGAATACATATTAATTCCTGTTTTTGGAATTATTAAATTATTTTGAATTGGATTAACTTTATTAAAATAATCATTAGATAATTCATTTGGAGTTCTTTCATTTGCTTCAAATACTAATTGTGAAGAATCTAATGGATCAATATCTGAATTATATGATAAACTATATATATTATGTTCTACATTTACAAATAGTTTAAGCTTAGTAAAATCTTTTGAAGTTTCAGAATTTAATTCGATATTTTCAAATACATTAGTGCTATTAGTGCCTACATCTTTTAATTCATCTATTGTTTTATTAAATAAATGTCCTAATATTTGTTTTTCTCTATCACTATAATATCCTGAAATATGTATATCATTAATACTAGTATTTTCTTTAGTTGATGGTGTAATTATTTTAATATTATTAAAAATATTTTGAATATCATTAACTAATTGGCTAAATACCAAATTACCAAAACTATAATTTACATTAAATTTATTACCAGTTTCAGCTAAAGTTGCCATATCTAAAGTAGATCTTAATCCTATTTTATTATTATCAGTTAATACTAACATATATTCAGTATCATCTGCTATTAGTTTTTCAGCTACTAAATTAAGTATTAAATGTTTGAATTGTGTAATATTAATTTCATTATTTTTATAAATAGTATAATTATTTTTTTGATCTTTATTTAAATGTTTTTCTTGTTTTACAACCCAGACTATAGCTTTTGATATATTTGAAAAGTCAACACTAATTTTTTTATTTTTATAATTAACTGTATTATTTGTATTACAAGACTTAGAACATAAATAATTATCTACTGAATATATTTGTTCTATTAAAATTTCATGTTTGCTATTAATAATATTTATTCGCTCATCATTTTGTAAATATATATTATTTGCAATTAAACCACAGTTTGAATATGAAATTATAGAAGTTTGAGATAATGAACTATTTGCTAAATAACTTTTATTTACTAAATATTTTTCATCTCTAAATTTAATATTTGCTTGTATTTTTTCATATGTTCTTAATGCAGCTAACGGTAATGGCATATTATTATATCTACAAAAATAAAAAGGAATAGGTAAATATATATCAAATGTATATGAATCATCATTACCACTAAAATTAGATAAATAATTATTTGGTACATTATTTAAATTTTTATTATTACTATTTTTATTATTAAATTCATTATGTATATATAACCAATCACTTGTAATTTTATCTATTTTATATTTACCAATATGTAAATCAATATATTCAATAAAATTATATGCAAAATTATCAATAATAGAATATTCATTACTTGCTAATCCTGTAATAGTAACATTTAATTTTAAAGTTATATGAGATAATAAATCACCTGCTTTTTCTATTTGTACTTTAACAGTAGAACCTGGAGTGGGTACAGAAGATGAATTATAAAATAATTCACTCATTGCAAAATATGTATGTTTTTTATAAGTAGATTTAAAATAAGATATTTGTGCACTTCCACATAAATAAACATCTTTATCACTAAATGCACCTATTTGTAGTAAAACACCAGACATTATATATATATATAATAATAATATATTTTTAACTAAAACGTAATCCACCAACACCGTTTAATATTCTTAATACATTATAATTTACAATATAAACACTAAAATCAACTGTATTATTATTATTAACTTCATCTGATATATTATAAATAAAATCTATATTATTAATACTACCCATATTTGCTGCACCTGATGGTTGAAATTTATTAGGATATAATGAAAAACTATACTGATATATACCATTTTTTGGTAAATTATTAGAATAATATAAACTTTGAACTAAATTATAATATTTATTATTAAATGTAGGTGTTCTTTCTAACGAATCCATTTTAAAACTAAAAGTATTCATTATTTCTTTGGTTTCATTAATATTTAAACTATAATTATTTGGTTGATTAATTCTAATATCTGATTCTTCATATAAATATTTACATAAATTTTGTGTTAATCTATTAAATTTAAATAATAAATTATCTATATTATTATTACTTTCATTAACATTTTTAAATAAATTAGATGTTGTTTCTGAAATAAAATCTGGAATTGTAATATCTATTAAATTAATATTAATAAAACTATCGTCTATATCAGAATTAATATTAATATCTTTAGTTATAATTGTATTATTAATTATATGCTCTAAATCATTATAAAATTTACAATTTTTATTAAATGAAAATTTATTAGTTACATAATTTACATTATTTCCATCCGGTTGTATAATATTTAAATGTGCAATATATGTATTAGTATTATCAGTATCTAATTTTAAATAACTACCTGCTATAGCAACAGTACTTATAATATGTGTAATACATATTAAAATAAATCGTTTAATAGCACTAATAAAATCAATATTTAAAAAAGTATCAATATACTTATTGCTATTAAATTTAGTTGGTACAAATACCCAATACATTGATTTTGTTAAATTATTAATATCTAATGAATTAAAATGATCGCCATTACTTGTAATTAATCTATTATCAATAATATTTATTTGTTCAATTAATATTTCATTTGTAGATTTTGCAAAAATAGTTCTTTCATGATTATCTAGAAATATATAATCACATAGTAAATTTGCACTAACAATTTTAGGCTCAATATTCCAGTCATTTTGTACAAGTGTTTTTTCATAATTTAATAATTTATTATAATTTTTAAATTTAATATTAATATATATTTCAATATGTTGCATAGCTATTAATGGTAATGATAATCCATATGATTTATTAAAAAAAAATATTAATGGTATAAATAATTCTAATTTTCTAGACTTATGTATATCTTTCATTATATTCGTATATTTATATTCATTTCCAATTAATTTATTATATAAATTTATTTTATTATTATCTAATGATATTTCATGCCATATATTTAACCATATATTATCTATTCGATTAATTATAGTATCACCAATCTTTAATTCAACATAATCAATTAAATTAATTCCTAAATTATTAATCCATCCATATCTTTTATTATCACATCTACTTTCTAATTCTATATTTAATATAATATTATTTAATAAATCTCCTGTTCTAGGGATTTTTATAGATATTTCTTTATTAAATAGTAAATTACAATTATAATCATCAATAGCAATAGGCATTGTTTCTAGTGCAAAATTACTATGTACTTTATATTGTTTTCTAAAAAAAGAAATTTCTGGATTATCTGTTAAATATGTATCTAATGGACTTTTAGCTAATAGTTGTAAGGCTGACATTATAATATATTATATATTATAATATTTAAATATAATTTAAATTAAATATACCTTTATCTATTTTACATTTATTATAATTTAATGCATATATATGTATATTAGTTTTATTAAATATTTCATAATCATCTTCTAATTCTATTTCTAAATTAACTTTAATATGTGTAAAATTACATACACCAGTTGGTTGATATTCACATGGTTTTATACTAAAACTATAACAATTTAAGCCATCTTTTGGCGATGCTAAAAAATGTTGATATGGTTGTACATAATTAAAATAATTACCTGGTAATTTTTGATGTTTATTATTTCCATTTAATTTTATTAAATTATTTTTAATAGGATTTCTAGAACCATCAATATATATTCCTGTATTTGAAAAATCATTATATATTATATCATAATTACTATCTATATTAGCTACTGGCATAGATATTTTATTTCTAATAACGTCTATAGAAAATAATCCGATAGAACTAGATACAAAAAAATTACTTGGTTGAGATAATATTTCAATTGGTAATAATTCTGGTACAGTTATATCATCTAATAGAATATTATCGTTTGTAATATTTTGTTTATTAATATATGCACTATTAATAATTTCTTTTAAATTTTTATTATTTTTATTAGTAATATATCTATATTTTTGATTTATATGAAAATCTATATTAAAATCTATAGTAGCAAAATTAGCATTAATTTTTGTAAATATTTTACCTAATTTAAATGTATTATCATTTGTTGTGAAAAATCCTAAAATAAATTTTTTTGTTGCTATTTCTAAATTATTAGATAAAAATACTTGACTAGTTGTATATTTTCCAGAATTAATATGCCAGAATAATGCTTTAGTCATATGATTAAAAGGTAAAGATATATTCATATTTTTATCTAATATTGGATTACTTTGACTTTGTACTTGTTCTATTAAATATTCTAATGGACTATAACTAAAATATTGTTTTTCAACTGTATCTAAATGTATATAATCTGTAATTATTGTCATACTATTTATAATAGGTTCTACTGTAAAATTTGTATGTTTTGTTTTATTATATAATAAATTTTTTTTTTTAAGATTAATTATAATATTTACTTTACTATATACTAAAGATATAATAGGTAATGCTAGATTAAATTCTTTAGTAAAATATAGATGTAAAGGAATAAATAATGTAATTTTTCTATCTAAAGTTGTTCCTGTCGCATTATCTATTTTAGTAGCATATTCTGTATTACCAATTAACTTATTATAACCATCAATCTGATTTTCATTTTTTGTTAATTCATACCATATATTTAACCAATGGTTATCATGAATATTAATATCTCTATTTCCAATTTGTAATTTTATTGTATCTATTATATTATGACCTATATTTTTTATCCATCCCCATTGTCCAATACTACTAGATGTTGTTGCGCTTAATTCTATTTTTAAAAAAAGTTTAGATATTAAATCACCATTTTTTGGCAATTCACATGTAATATCATTGCCAAAATCTAAACTTCCACTAACTTGATTAATCACTGTATCAATAGCAAAATTAGTATGTTTTTTATATGTTGTTTTAAAAAATGTTATTTCTGGGTTACTTGTTAAATACATATCTTCTTGCCCAGTTGCGCTTAATTGTAAAAATGCCGCACTCATTATTATATATATATAATTTATATTTTTATATATTAAATTCTTTAAATCTATCTAATATATAAAAAAAAAAAATATATTATTAATTATATATTAATGGATCATACAATTGATAAATTACATAATGATTACATTAATAATTGTTCAAAACAAAATACTAATATTAATAAAAAAAAAAAACAATTATCAAAATTAATTAATAATTATAATAATATAAAAAATAATAATGCAATTGAAATAGAAATTAAATTAGATTATTTACAAAAAATAGATAATTTAAAAAAAGAAATAGAATTAACTATAAATAATTATTATGAAATCGAATATTTTGATAAGTCTATTGATATTTTATTAGACTATTATTCTTTACAAGATAAAAAACAAGATAATAAAATAATAGATATTGATAAAATGTTTGATACAAATATTGTTGATAACTCAAAAAGTATATTACATAATAAATATATTAAAAATGTTTATAATATTAATACTAAATATGAATCTTCTAAAATTAGAACATGTGTTAATCCAGATTGTAATAAAAATGAATTAACTTTACATTCTTCTAATGGATATTTTAGTTGTATTAAATGTGGATATTGTGAAGAAATGATTATTGAAGGTGATAAGACTGCATATAAACAATCATCAAATGAAAATTCTATTTATGCATACAAAAGAATTAATCATTTTAATGAATGGTTAAGTCAATTTCAAGGCAAAGAAAGTACAGATATTCCAGAAGATTTATATGAAAAAATATCAATAGAATTAAAAAAATCACGTATAAACACTATAGAACAAATAACAATTGATAAAATGCGAAAAATATTAAAAAATTTAGGCTATAATAAATATTATGAACATATACCACATATTTTAACTAAAATAGGAAAAAAAGCACCAAAAATTTCAAAAAAAAATGAAGAAAAATTAAGAGCTATGTTTAAACAAATACAAGAACCATTTAATATTTATTGTCCAAAAGATAGAAAAAATTTTTTAAGTTATTCATATACTTTACATAAATTTTGTGAATTATTAGAATTAGATGATATTGCTGTATTATTTCCAATGTTAAAAAGTAGAGAAAAATTAAAAGAACAAGATGTATTATGGAAGAATATATGTAATCATTTACATTGGGAATTTATACCTTCAATATAAATTATATTATTTAAATATGTAGTTATAATAATATAATAATATAATAATATATTATATGAATAAAGTATCCACTGGCAGTAATAGTAATTTATATATTGATATTGAATTATTTACGTTTGTATATAAAAGATATACACATTTTTCAAAAGATTATTATATAAATAATATAAATGATAATATTTTTAATAAAACTATTAGATTAAATGTTAATACTAATTTTGGAGATTTTTTAAATAATATTATTTTAAAAATTACTTTACCACAAGTTTCATTAAAAAAATCTTCAGCTATTACACAAATAGATATTACACAAACTACAAATAATTTAAATAATTTTAATAATTATATTAAAACTATCCTTAATAATTATAGAGCAATAAAAATAAAAATTTTAGAAACTAATTTAAGTAAAACAGAATTATTAAATTTTATAGATACATTAGTACTACCAGCAAATACTATACATAATATTTATATTGAAGAAGAACTTAATATTACATCTATAATAAAAAATTATTTAAATAATATTAATTATAGCGTATTATCTAATAATGATATACAAACAATACAATATAAATTAGATAATTTAATTAATAATATTAAAATTATACATAAATTATACTATTATGACCCATATATAGAATTATTAAAACAGAAAGAAATTAATGATAATAATACTTATAATTTTTCTTGGATAAATAATATTGCAAAATATTTAATTGATGAAGTATCTATAATAATTAATAATTCTAAAATAGAAACATTATATTGTGATTGGATAAATATTTGGGATGAATTAACATTAAGTAATAATATAAAAAATGGAGTAAATATTTTAAGTGGTAATATTGATGAGTTAACACATTATGATAATATGATAAAACCAGAAACTGATATTTATTTACAATTTAAATTTTGGTTTAATAGAAATAATAATTTATTTTTACCTTTATTATATTTAAATCATGATAATATTTATTTAGATATTAAATTTAAAAAATTATTAGACTGTATATATACTGATTCAACTACACTAAATTTAGATAATGAAATTATTATTAATAATTGTTTACTTATATCAGAATACTTATTTTTAGCTAATGATGAAAAACAAAAAATTATTACACAAAATTTTAATTATTATAATATTATTAATATTGTTAATCAATATAAAGAATCAATAAATTTACATTCGTTATTTAATGCTAAAGATAAAAAATATGAAACTACAATTAAATTAATTATTAATAATCCGGTATCTGGATTATATTTTATTATTAAATCTAAAGAATTAACAAAGAAATATAAATTATATAATAATTATAGTGGTATTACTAACGATAGTATTAATAAAATTGATAATTTTTATTCTATAAAAAAAAATTCAACAATTAATATTTTAAATAATATCGATATAAAAATAGATAATTTATTATTTAAAAATAATATAGATGTAGAATACTATAATAATATATCACAATATACAAATCATACATCAATTAATAATAATATATTTTTTATTCCATTTTCATTATTTAGTGAAAATTCACAACCATCTGGACATATCAATTTAATTAGTAATAATATTTTAGAATTAGTATTAGAATTCAATCCAGAATTTATAAAATTTTTATTATCTGAATTTACTAATGATGAATTAATTATATCTATTTATAGTAATGAATATAAAGAATTTAAAATTCAAAATGGATATTACTTAATTTAAATATATAAAATTATATATATATATAATGAAAGGTAGTTTATTACAACTTTATTATAATACAAATATTACTTTAAAATCTAATGTATCAGATATTACATTTTTTCGTAGTGTATATTTAAAATATTTAAATTTTATAATAGATACAACTATTAATAATAGTATTAATACATGTAATTATGGTGAAGAAAATGAAATTATTATTAATAATTATGGTAATTATATTAGTAATTTAACATTTAAAATAGATATAGCATCACTAGAAACTAATTATAAGGTAGATAAAAATAATTATAAATTTAATTTATTAAAATCAAATAATTTAAATATTTATTATAACTTACAATTATCAAAAAATAATTTAAATTTATTAAATAATATTTTAAATATACATAATGATAATTTTATTTATCTATTTATCAATGATAATACAATATTACAATTAAATATTAATAATAATACTATTCATACTAACTATTTTAGTCAGTATTCAATTAGTAATAATTTATTATTTTTTACTAATAATATTGAAGAATATAAAGAAAATAAATTTGTAAATCAGTATTTAATAAACTATTATAACAATAATTACAATAATAAATATAATAATAATAATATATTTATTTTGTATAATATAATTTATAAGTATATATTTAATTCACAAGTTAATATATTATATAATTCATGTTATAAAATATTATTAAAATATTATTATATTAATATAAATAATTCAAATAGTATATTAGCACTTTTAGTTAATAAATTAAAAGATTTATATATATACACTTCAACAAATAAATTATTAAATAATAATATTGCTAATATATATTTTTTAGAAAATACTAATTATAATAAAGATAATAAAGAAGTATTTAATACATATAATAATAATATAAATATTATAGTATCACATACTACAAATTTAAATACAAATGATTATATTATTATTAATAATAATAGATTAATTGTTGCAAATATTATTAATATTACCAATAATAATTTAACAATTAATTTATTTGAAAATGATTTAACTATTCATGATGACTATACAAATACTAAATTAATAATTGATTCAACTAATATTATTAATTATACAAATTTTATAATTTCAAAAGTTAATACACATACAAAGCAATATAAAATAGTATTACAAAATATTACAATTGATGATATTATAATTAATAGCTATATTTATTTAATAAAAACTAATATTAAAACTATTTATTATATTACTAATATATTGTATTATAATAACAATATTGTATTGTATTGTACTCTTTATAATAATGATAATATAACGTTAATAAATAATTTAAATTTTATTAAATTAGAACTAAATTCGACTATTAATATTCTAAATTCTAATCAAATAAATGATAATAAAATAATTAATATTAATTATGTAATTTCTGATGTAGTTAAAACATATAATTATAATTTTAATAATAATTTAAATTATTTATCAAATATTTCAAATATAAAATATCAACAAATTATTAATAATTCAGTTTATAATTCATTAAAATTTAATCCAGTATTTTTATATAATATAATTAATAATATTTTTATTAATAATGCAATAATTGAGTCTGATTATGATTATAATATAAACAATATTAAAATTAATATATTATCAGATTCTATTTTAGATAATTTACTTATTCAAATTTTTACAGTTAATAGTAGTTTATTATTAAATATAACTTCTGATGATAATACATTTCAATATAAAAATGAAGTTGATAAATCTATTATACCATATTATGATATTATTGTAAATTCTGTAAATAAATATAAATATACAATAAATACACTTTTTTCTTCATTAATACAAAATATATTTGAAATAGATACTACATATTTTGATACTATAAAAAAAGAAATAGATTATGTTAAAACTACAAATATACAAATAACCTTAATTTTAGAAGGAATATATATAATTAGTTCTAGTCCAGTTTATATTTTTAATAATTTAACTAATCAGGTTGCTTGTATATGTGATTTTGTATCTTATACATCAGCGACTAATACTTTAATTGTTAATATTACAAACTTTTCACAAGATCAGATAGATATTAAAAGTAATTATACTGTATCAAATAATAGTAGTTATAGTAGTTATCCAACTATAGTTTCATATACTACAAATATATTTAATATATCATCATTAAATACACATACTAGCTCATTATCAGAACCATATAATATTAAATACTATTATTTAATATATTTAATTCATATATATCAAGAATTTATTAATACTAATACAATAGATGCAGACAAAGATACTTACACATCTATATTTTTAAACCATTATTATCATATTAAAAATTATTTAGATAATAATTTATCATTTACTTTTAATAGTAATACTAAATTATATTCTTCAATTGATTTTCAAAAAGTTTTTACAAATGATAATATTTTAAATGAATTAGAACGTCAATTAACAACAAATAATAAAATTTATAATATATATCACAAAATTTTATTAAATAAACAATTTATTCATAATAATAAATTGATAATATATAATGATACTTATAATTTGATGGAGTCAATAATTTATTTTAAAAGTTATTTAAATTATACTTTAAATACATATATTAATATTATTAATACATATTTTATTGATGAAGATACTATTAATAAGAAATTATTAAATTCATTAGTATTAAAGTTAGATTATAATATTATTGGTTATAATTTATATGATATATTAAGTAGTTTAAATAATTTAACACAAAATACATTTAATATTAATGAAAAATTATTACCAGATAGTACTAAATCAACAATTAATAGTGATATAGTATCATATATAACAGAAATTATTAATAAATTAACAATTTATACTAATAATAATAATACAATTAAAAAAGTTATAAAATATTATAATAAAATTGTATATCAATCAGTAGATAAAACTAATAATACATTTCTATATAATGATGTAGTACCATTAATAGATGATTTAAAAATTAATATATCAGATGAATCTGATGTACAATTATTTTTAGATGATATAAAAGATAATGAATATGATGTAATACGTTTTAATAATATATTTTCAACTACAATAACATCTGTATATAATATTTTTAAATTAATATATATAATTAATGAGTCATTATTTACAAATACTTATAAAAATATATATATTAAAAAAAATAATATTTTATATATATTAAATAAACAATTTACTAATTTAAATTTATATACTTCTGATAATATTGAAAATTATTATTTAACTAATATAAATGATAATGATTTAAAAATTAAATTAATTACATTTAATTCTAATAATTATATTATTTTTAATAAAGAATTATATTATACAGATTCTACTATTTTTTATACAATGAATTATGATGAAATTTTAACAACTTTAAATTTAATAAAAAATAGTAATAATAAACAACAACTTATAGATATTGAAAATATAAAATATACTTTGCCTAAATCTTATTATTCATATAAATCAGCTAATATAAATACTGAAATAATAGATATAAATAATCTTATTAATACAGTTAATGGTGTTAAATATTTTTTTTATAAAAATTGTATTCTTACAGAAGAAGAATATAATTTAATAAAATTAAATAAATTTGAAATTTTACAAATTACAGAAGTAGATAATTTAGGTGCTATAATTAATTATTCATTAAATATTAATTTACAAGCATCCTCGCGACAGCAATATACAAATATAAATAAATTTTGTTTAAGTTATGGTAATGGTAATAATGCTTATGGTACAATAGAATTAGATGATAATAATTATATTAAGACATTAACTTTTACTAATACTGGTATTAATTTTATAAAAGATGAATATGTAATAATAGATATATATGAATTACCAAATACTATAACATTTATACCAAATAGTAACTATAAATTTATTCGGCGAAAAACAGATTTACCATTTGAGATAGAATATAATTATACAAATGATACAATATCACGAAGAATTGATCCAGAATATTATTATTTAATGAATCAAATTATAAATCATATATCATATATTTATACTCATAATGATACTACTATTAATAATATTTTAAATATATCTGGTAGTATTAAATCTATTAGTAAAAGTGAAAATACATTTTATAAAAATGATATTAATATTAATAATAAAATACCAGATTATAATTATACTATAATAGAATTAGATAATAATATTAATTTTAATTTTATTGAAATATCCAATACAAGTAATTATAATGGAATTTATTTACTTATTCCTACTTCTATAAAAAATAAATATAAAATACTTAAACCTTTTATAGCATCAGAATCTACTGGTACTTATAGTTCAGGATTAAGTATATTATATAATAATACTTTATTAAATAAATTAATAAATTATCAATTATTAAATATTAATCAAATTACTAATCAACAAAGATTTTTAAATAAATTTATAAATACAGATTTTTTAACTAATATACCATCTGTTGTTAATTATCATTATAATTTAAATAATAATATATTAATTAATATTGCAAATTTTAATATTTTTAAAATTGATATTGATAATAATGTTAAAATTAATAATAAACTAATACCTGGATTTCCTTTTAATACAAATGATAATAATTATTTTATTATAAAAAATAATGTGATAGATTATGTTAATATTTTTAATAGTAGCTTACAATTAAGTGATTATGACTCAGAATATCAACGTATTTATAATTTAATTAAAATAATATATGATAATGAACAAATTTTAATAAATAATTATATAAATATAGAAGATAAATTAAATAATAATAATTTAAATAATTATATTATAAATAATAAATCAAATTCATCTTGGATAAAAAATTTAGGATATAATATATTGGAATATTGCGATTTATATATTAATAATATAAAAATACAAACAATAGACCGAGATTATATATATATAGATTCTATATTAAATATTAATAGTAATAATATTTCTAAATATAATAATTTATTAGGTATTACTACTAATTTAACAACATATTCTACTTTAATTAAGCCTAGTTTTACAATATATATAAAAATTCCATTTTGGTTTAATACACATAATAATATTTTTTTTCCATTAGAATTATTTAATAATTCACAAATAAAAATTAAATATAAGATAAATAATTTAAATAATTTAATAAATATAGAAGAGAATAGTATTATTAAAAATATACCATATATTGATATTAAAGCAATTACTGATATTATTCATTTACAAAATACTAAAATAAATTATAATACTGAATTTTTATATACATATATACAAATAATAGAGCATAAATTTAATAAATTTAATAATAGTAATGATATTAAATTAAATTTTATTAATAATATAGATAAATTAATATTTGTTATTAAACTAGATAATAGTAAATATAATAAGTATATTGATATTACACAAATAATAAATAAAATAGAATTTTTACACGAAAATATAGTTATACATACATATTCTAGCTCTGAATTAAATACTTTAAATTTATTTAAATTAGGTTATAGTATATATAATGAAACTAATATTAATATTATACCATTTAAATTAAATATTAATAATTTTCAACCTTCAGGTAGTTTTAATTTTTCTATTTTACAAAAAACATATTTAAAATTTTACTTTATAGATGAAACAAAAAGAAGTAATTATAATTTATTAATATATGGAAATACTTTTAATATAATTAAAACATTAAGTGGCATAGGTAATAAAATATTTAATAACTAAAATTATATAAATATTATATTATATTTATATAATAAATGAATAATTATTTAGTATATTCTGGGAAAAAAGATACATTTTTAATAAATAAACCATCTATTACTTTTTTTTCTTTAATCTATAAAAAAAGATCTAATTTTTATACTGAACCTATATTACAAAACTTTAATCAAAAATTTGAATTTAATAAAAAATTAAGTTGTAATTTATCAAAAATAGGAGATTTATTATTAGATACATATATTTATATTAAAATATCTAATATAAATGAATATATAAATACTAATACTAATACTATAGATAAAAATGTAAAATTTGCATGGGCTAAAAAGTTAGGGTTTGCTTTTATTAATAAAGTAGAATTAGAAATAGGAGGAATTATTATTGATAGTTTATATGGAGATTGGATTAATATTTGGTATGAATTATCAACTGACGATGAAAAAAAAAATTTAGATAAATTAATAGGTAATACCGAAGAAATATATTCATTTACAAATACTAAAGAATCTATAGATATATATATTCCGTTATTTTTTTGGTTTAAAAATTCTAATTTAGCATTACCTTTAATAGCTATTAAATATCAAAATATTAATATTAATGTTATTACAAATAATAAGTTTGATGTATGTAATATTAGTCCTACAAATTCTATAAAAATACAAGAAGATATTATATATTTACAAGAAAATGAACTTATATATCAAAAAATAAATAATTTTGAAGCAATAGGTCAATTTATTAATTATGATATAGATACAAAATTACTTTATTATATTAGTATTAAAAATACATTTCAAATTCCTACAGATTCAGATAATAATTATAAAATAATTGGAAAAAAAAGTAATTTTGTAGTTAATCCTGAAAGTAATTTACAAGTTAATAATTATGAGTATAATTTTAATATTAATATTAATGAAATAAAATTATTAACACATTATGGATTTTTAGATAATGATGAAAAACTATTTTTTGAAAAATATTCACATAATTATTTAATTAATATTACACAAAATAGTTTATTTAGTACAAAAATTAATAAAAATTTATTATTTAGATTAAATTTCCATAATCCTAGTACTATGTTATTATGGATATGTAAATTGAAGTCTAATAAAAAAATAGATCTATATGACTATACAGACAATGGAGAATATATTATTAATAAAAGTAATATTTTATTAAATAATATTGATATAACTAAATTTAATAATATTAAAATATTTAATTTAATTAATCCTATTAATAATAATAATAATATACCAAATAAAGGAATAAATTTATATTCATTTAGTTTAAATAATGATATATTACAACCAAATGGTACATTTAATTTAAGTAATATAAATGATATATATTTAAAATTAGATTTTAATAAATTAATTAATGAAGAAATTGATTTACTTTGTTTTAATAAAGTTTATAATATTTTAGTAATTAAAAATGGAATATGTTCATTATTATTTAATAATTAGTTTATTTACCAGTAGAACCAAATCCACCTTCTCCTCTTGCAGTATCAGATAATTTATCTGTAATTATATAATTTAGTGGTTCCAAGGTAGGACTACATAATTGGAACAATCTTTCTCCTTGTTTTATTTCAAAATCTTCTTTTGAAATATTATCAACTGCTGCCATAATTTCTCCACGATAACTACTATCAATTATTCCCACACTATTTGCCAAACGCAATGGTGTTTTTGATAAACTACTTCGAGGATATAAATAATAACCTCGTTTTGATAATTTATAATAGTAATCTTTAGCTTCAGTTAATTCTTCATCTTCATATATTTCAATAGGCTCACATGCTATACCTAATTTAATTTTAAGACCCCTACTTTTTGCAGGTATTACAACATCATATGGTGTTATAATATCTAAGCCACTACTATTAATATCTTTATTATTAATTTTTTCATAATCTATATTATTACAATCATTTTTATTTATATTATTTTTTTGTAAAGTACATTCATCATTAAAATAAATATTTTCATTATTAGTATTATAATATTTATTTAAATTTTGTTTTGTTTCTTCATCTTCACTAAGAATTTTTAGTTTTAAGCCAAATGCAAACATTATAAAAATATATTTTACTATAAATATATTTTTATTTTATTAATATATATTAATATCAATTTTTAATATTAATATCAAAAATTTAAGGCCTATTAATATTTACAATGAGATCTATACCTTTTCTAACTGACTTATATGAATCTTTTGTTTCATTTGCAACTTTAAGATATTGTACAAGGTTTTCTACTAAATTATTAATATCGGATGGATTAGGATTTGTTACCATCTTTTTTAAATAATCAAAAATAGTATCTAAATTACCAATATTTCTACTTAATTTTGTAATCAATTTTCTAATTCTTTCTACATCTGCTCTAGGTATTGTTATTCCTCTATTTTCTAATTGAGATATTCTTTCTTCTAATTCATCCATAAATTTTTGTGGAATATGAGAGGCATTAAAATTATCAAATTGTTCAATAATCATAGCACCTCCAACTAAATTAGAATATTGTTTATAGTTCTCTCCTAATAGTGAATTTACAACAAGTTCGAAATTTTTATCTCCACCACCATGCAGGCCTACATATGGAGGTAATTTACCTTGTTTTAGTGTAACAGATCTTGATTTACTTGCTGTCCCAGCAGTATTTTTAGAATTATCATTAAGCACTAAATTAAGTTCTATACCTGCAGCAGATATTTGTTCAACAGCTTTTTCTATCAGTGGCAATGAACCTAGATAATGTGCTTGTAATGGTGATTCATATATTATAATATCCTCATGTCCCGTCACCACACCTCTAGGGGGGACTTTAGCCATATCTCTAAAATGTGTTCCTGTATATTGTGTTACAACCTCACCTGATGCATAAATAGTAGTATTAGCACTTAAGAAATGATAATATAATTCAGCTAATGCACTAACTCCTTGCATAAAAGCACCTACATTATGTGTTGCATCATTTAGCTGATAATTTTTATAGATTTTTGCGTCCCACTGATCCATTTTATAAAAATTCCATACACCAGTAGTTTTATCTACTTTTCCTTCCATTGATAAATTCCAAGCAGCATGTGATGTAAGAGTAAGATTTGGACCAGAAGAATTTACCCACTGCATTACCCCTAATGGAGGTTTATCTCCATCACCGCCAAACATATTTATATGATTATGCTTGCGTATTCTTCTTCCTCCTACCATAGTATTTTCAATTTCGTCTATGTCCTTGAAATTACCATCTTGATATGATGTTCTTAATGCCGTTACAGTAGGATATCTACCAACATCATCTAAATATTTTTTAGATGAACTCATACTGGTAGAATTACTAAAACATGAAATAAGATTATTAATATGAAACTCACAATCAAAAGTTTCTCCAGTAACATTACATTTAACCATTTTATATTTGTCTCTTGGTGTAAATGTTGTAGTTACATGATAATGAGAAAGTGTTGGTGCGCATCTATATAGGTCTTTTTCATCTAGAAGCATTTTTGTAATTAGCTGAGAACCATTTTTTGGTAATTCTCTCTGTTCCACAAGTTTTCCGGATTCATCAAATATACCTTGACTATAGTAATCACTAAATAAGAGCTGATTCTTTTGTACTCCGTTAAAAAGATCAATACGCTGGATAGAAGTTAATGGCCTACCATCGGCGTTATATTTCGTCATAGCATATGTAGCATAAGCCATAATAGTAGCTACATAATATGGACTTGAAGTTTCATTTTGACGACAATTACCAGTAGCATCAAATGCAGGACCATCATCCGCGTCGAAATCATATCCCCTAAAATAGTTATCATAATTATTGTGTGTGCAATCTAATATTTTATTTTCTGCATCCGCAGGAACCCTAACAAACGGTAGTAATTCATCTACTACATCTTCTTCTGCTTCCCTCATACTACCCAGACGGACACGTAATTCATTTTCATAAGCAACTGCAAATAATGAATCTAGTGCAAACTGTTTTAAATTTTCATAATCCTCATTAGTATGATGTTTTACCATATCCTCAATTTCTGATTTACTAAGAGTTAATGAAAAAAAGACTGTTGCTAAGCGAACTGCTGTTTCATATATATCTTTTAGTTCATAATCATCAAAATCTTGCGATTGTAATCCTATATAGTCAGCACCATCACCATCCACATATACAACACTTTCAAATTGTTTTTCCATTACCATAGCAATAAATAAATCTTGAATAAATTTATTAATTATTCCATTTAATGCTAGTGTTACAGATAGTTTATTGTATGAATTTACATATTTAAATATATTCGCACTAGAATCCAGTTCTCGTTGATGTCTAACGTAATTAGTAAGATGACCAAAACTGACTAAACAACATGCAGTATCTAAATAAACAGCATTTTTAGGTTCCTTTTTAAAGTCCTCACTTGACATTAATGCTGTACTATCTTTTAACTTTGGACTTCTTGTAAAAAGTCTTTTTAACATAATAGCAGTTTTTTTTGCTGTTAAAGTTACAACACTATCAGTGTCTTCTCGTGATGTTTGTTCATTTACTAACTGATTAAATTGGGTATAATCTCCTAGTGATGGGTCAACATTAGCTAATGTATTTCTACTCTTTAATTTTCCCTTATATTCTTGTTTTTTAAAATCATATTTATCAGAATCAACAGCCCACGATGCAGTATTTTTTTTAGGTTGTTTATCAAGTTCATTCCAATCTTCCATAAAGCTATCAGCTGACGGTTTAAAACCTAATCGATTATGTTTATCAGTATACATTTTTTTTCAATATATATTTAAAATTAGAAAAAAATTTCTATAATAATTAAATATTAAAAATTTTTTTTATTTTTTTATTAAATATATCTTGTGATATTAAAATTTTATTAATTAATTTATTATCATTTTTTTCATTATCATTATCATTATTATTAGTAATACCATATAAACATAAAACTATACTAGCTATATTACTTGTATTACCTGTATGTAAAATAGATTTTATAATTAATTTTTCAAGTTGCGAATATTTATTATGTTGTGAAATATTTAATTTACTATCAATTAATAAATCATATACTATTATCATACAATCACTTCCTGAATCTCCAGGATAAAATTTATCTTTATTATTACTAAAATTATTAAAATAATATTGATATCTATTACTAGGTTCATAAAATGCAATAGAATATAATATATATTTTTTATTTTTAAATTTTAAATTATAATATTTTTCCCAATTATCTATAAATAATTCTAAATCTAATATATATTTTTTAGTTAAACTAAATAATTTTTTTACATTTTGTTGCTTTAATAATTTTAACATAATTGGTATCCATTTATCAATATCTATATTATTATATAAAAAATTAGTAAATAAAGCACTACATATTCCGCCTAATATTCCAATTCCATTTTTATTAAAAATAAAACCAAGTTCAAAACAAAAATTAATTATTTCTTCATAATTATTATATACTATACCTATTATCATAGTAGATGCTGCATAATTAGATAGATATTGATTTATCTCATAATTTTGTTTATTATTATTTTCTAAATTATATTTAAAATAAGATGGATAATCTCGTATATCTTTACTATTATCTTTATTATAATAATTTAATAATTTATTTTTAATATTTAAAATACAATTTGTATTTTTATTTTTATTTATTATTTCTTCTGCAATAATTAAATGAGCAATTGTAATAGATGATGGAATATAATTATAATATTCATTCTCTTGTTCTAAACTATTAAACATATTATCATTAACATATTTAAATAACATATAATTACATTGTATTGATGATAATTCTATATAATCATGTGGATTCTTATTTTTTGTTAAAACACCTTCAAAATCTTTATTATATTTTCCTTTTCCATTTTTAAATCCAATTATATCGCCAAACATAGCATAATTTAAACAATTAAAAATAGCTAATTTTTTATTCATACTATAATTATTTTATATTATTTATATTATAATATTGATAATAATTATTATTTTTTATATAATCTATTGCTATTTTTTTTCCTTCATTAAATAATATATTTTTATTATTATTATTAATATTGAAATCTATAGGAGTTATGTCTAAAATATTATACCATTTAATAATATGTAATGAATTATAATCTTCTGAATAATTCATTTTACTATTTAATAAATAATATAAATAATCATAAATCGAATTAATATTATCAATATTTAAATAATGTTTAATTATTAGTGTTTTATTTAATTCTTCTTTATAATAAAAAATAGGACAACTATTATATAATCCACCGTCAACATAATATTTACCATCAATTATAGATGGTTCAAATATTATTGGAATACTACATGATATGGTTATTATATCAACTATTTTTAAATTTGGTGTATTTTTGTAATTACAAAATAATATTTTAGTATCATTAATACATGCAATATTTATAGTAAAATCTATCGGAAATATTTTATATAATTCTTCAAATGTTATATCTGGATTTATATTTTTTTCTATTAAAAAATTTTTTAAAATAATTTTTAAATTATTTGTGTTACTAATACCATAATTATTTGTTAAATTATTAATTATATTATTAGTATTAAATTTTGTAATTAGATTAAAATTAAAATTATTTAAAAAAATATATATTTCATCAATACTATAACCAATTACTAATAAAAAACATATTATTGACCCAGCAGAAGTACCTAAATAAGATTTAATATCTTTTAATAATCCATATATTTCTAAATTTTTTAATATACCTACTATTAATATGCCATATATACCACCTCCAGGAATAATTAAATTTTTATAAGTCATTTATTAATTAATAATAATAAGTATTATTTATATAAAGATGTCAAATAGTTTAAAAATAATAAAAGACTTAAAAGAAAAAAAAAAAGAAGCACATAAAGAAGTTTATAAATATTTATATAATTTAACAAAAAAAACAATATTATTTTATGCAAGTATTAATAAAACTAATTGTATTTATACAATACCTTATATTCTTTTTGGATATCCAAAATATGATATTAAAAAAGTTTCTAAATATATTATTAAAAAAATAATAGTAAAAAATATTTTTATAATATTAATAAAACCAAATATTTTATATATTAATTGGAGTAATATTTAAATTAATTAAGATTATTTATTAATTAATTTGCATATTAAAATAATTAACATTCCTAATAGTAATGTAGTAATTGTTTCAATATCTAATGTAAAAATTTTATATAAAACTGCAAATAATACATTATTATTAATTAATTTAGTTATTATATATTTACGAGATTGTGTATCTAATAATAAATTATCAATATAATTTTTATTAAAAGTATTGTTATTTTCTAAATTATTATAGAAATTTTCATTATGTGATGTATTAAAATTACTATATGTTAAATTATTCATTTAATTTATTAATAATATAGAAAAAAAAATAATATATATATATATATATATAATGAAATCTGAAATAAATAGTGTTGTACAAACATTAACAAATAAACAAAATTTAACATCAGTTATGTTTAGTATGTTTTTAAGTGTATTTGGTGGTAAAGCCGCACCAAATTTACCTGCACCAATTTCAGCATTATTTGATAATCAATATTTTAATATGGTAATTATTGCTTTAATTGCTTATGGGGCAAATTCAGATATTAATATGTCTATCCTTGCTTCAATAATATTTTTTAATTTAATCACTCATTTAAATACTCTTTAATTTTGCGTATATAAAGAAGTATTAGTTTCTATTTTATAATAAATGCAAACTAATAAGTCATCCGATTCAAATACTAATTTACATTTATCTATGATAGCCGATCATACAAAATTATTAAATCCTGCAGATAATAAAATATCAGTAGATATAAATTCAATAGAAAATAATAATAATTTTATAGAAGAATCACATAATTATAATAATCAATCAAATAATATTATAATAGAAGATTATAGCAATGAAGATAGTAGTAATAAAAATGAATTTAATAATAGTAATTCAAGTTTATTATCACCAAATATAAATAAAATAGAAAGTAAAAGTGATTCTTCTATATCAGAATCTAAAGTTGATGCAGAAAGATATAATATTAATCCAGATACAATACCATATAAAAATTTAGATGATAATGCACAAAAATTTAAAAAAATGGAAAAATTAGCAAAATTAATAGAATTAAAAAATAAAGGTTATAATTTAACAAAAAATTATACTATGGAAAGTGATTATGATGAAATGTGTTTTGAAATAGATCATTGGACAAAATATCAAAAAAAAAAAGATGGTGTAGAATTAGGTAAAAGTTTTTTAATGAATGCTATTACAGCAATGGAATTTATGAATGATAGATATGATCCTTTTGGTGTAAATTTAAATGGTTGGTCAGAACATGTAAAAGTTACATCAGATGGTTATAATGATGTATTTAGTGAATTATATGATAAATATAAATATAGTGATAAAAAGGTAGAACCTGAAATTAAATTATTACTAATGTTGACTGCAAGTGCTGTTACATTTCATACTAGTAAATCATTAGCTAATTCAATGGGAGGATTAAATGAAAATATTTTAAATGGTTTAAGTAGTAAAATTAATAAAAATATTTCTGGAGAAAATCAAGATGATACAACATTTAATCAAAAACAGCAAGAACTTTTTAATAATATTACAAAAGAAAATAAAAAACAATTACCAAAAAAACAAAATAATAGCAGCTTACAAAGTATGTTAAATTCATTTAAAGAAAATAATAATTATGATGAAGAATCAAGTGATATATCAGTAAGTTCTACAATAACATTAGGTTCAGAAAAAAAAGATTCTGGTAAAAAAATTTTAAAAATAAATACTAGTTAATATAAAGATTTAAAAATTTATTAAATATTATAATGCCAAGAAAAAAAGGACGCAAACCTAAAGCAAAAATTTATACTAAAGAAAATATATCAAAAATTCAAAATAAGGATTGTTTGATTGCACATATTCCTTTAACATTAGATAAAATTCAATCATATAATCAAAAAAATAATATAATAACAAATGAAAATAAAAAAAAAATAATTAATAATTCTATAATAAATACAGAATTATTTACTAATAAAAAACCAATTATATCTAGTCGTTCAGATAATAATTTGCAGCAAAAAATAAAATTATTAGAAAATAGAATTGAAGAAATAGAAGAATTAAATAATAGTAAAATAAATTATAATTATAGTAGTATTAATTTATATAACAATATTGAAAAAAATTCTAATAATTTATGTTGGCATTGCTGTCATAAATTTGATACCTTACCAATTTATTTACCTGAAAAAAAACAAGATAATACTTATCATGTATATGGTTATTTTTGTTCATTTAATTGTGCACTTTCATATAATGTAGATTTAAATGATTATAAAGTATGGGAAAGAAATTCTTTATTAGTTCAATTACAATTTGATTTAATAAAAAAATGTAGTACTATATTTCCAGCTCCTAATAAATATTTATTAAAATCATTTGGAGGAAATATGACTATAGAAGAATTTAGAAATAAATCATTATGTATAGATAAATCATATAGATTTATTATACCTCCTTTAAAATCTATAATTCCTATTATAGAAGAAACGAGTAATAATAAAGAAAAAGTACAACATACTTTTAATAATGAATTAGTATTAAGAAGAACTAAACCACTTAATAAAAATATTAATAGTATTGAAAAAATTATGAATTTAAAATTATATTAATTTAGATTTTATTTTTATAAAATAAATACCCTGTAATAAAGCATCTGCTAAGTCATCTTTTTTTTTTTTTTTATTAAAAAAATCATAATTTTTTTTATCATCTTTAATTATTTGATTACAATATATTATTGCTAATTGTTTAGTTAACTTATATTTTTCTGTATCATTTTTTGTATTTGAAAGTAATTTAACAGAATTATCTTCATCTATTTTTAATTTATTACTTGGCGAACAATAATTTATATTTTTTATTTTTGGTTCATCTATAATACCTCGTATTATAAACCATGTATATAATGTATCTGAAATAGCTTTCATTTTTGGATTTTTTAAAGCTGGTTGATTTTCAATAACAACATTATCTACATTTAGTAATTTTTTATTTTTATCTAAAATTTTAATTAAATTTAATTTAATTTTTTCTATAGGTATTTTATTTACATTATTTTTTATTTTTTCTAAATTTGATAATTTTATTTTTTTTACTATTTGATTATAATGTGTTTTACAATATATTTTATTATTTATTCCAAATTCACATATTTTATTACAATTGCAACTTCTTGATTTTATAAAATAATTACAAATATTATTAGTTTCTATAGTAAATTTTAATTTTTCTTCTATTAATTTTTTATGATTATGTTTATGAAAGCAACAAAATTTATATTTATTATTTAAAATATCACTCTCGTAACTTGCTAATTCATCACAATAATCACATTTATTTTCAATTGCTAAATTTATTATATTCCAATCATGAATAATTACTGGACAATTTATATTTGAATTATTATTTTCTTCCATTATACAATATGCTAAATTTTTTATACCAATATCCCATGAAATAATTTTCATATAATTTATTTTATAATTTATATGAATATTATTTATTTAAACTTTTTTATTTAATTAACGTTTTTTAGAACCCTTTTTCTTTCTAGACTTCTTTCTAGATCCTTTTCTAGATTTCTTTCTAGATCCTTTTTTGGATCCTTTTTTACTTCTTCTTTTGCGCGATCCTTTTCTAGATTTCTTTCTAGATTTCTTTTTAGATCCTTTCTTTTTAGATCCTTTCTTTTTGGATTTACGTTTTTTCTTACCACTCATATCATCGTCATCTATCTTCTTTCTTCTAGATTTCTTTCTAGACCCTTTTCTAGACTTTTTTCTAGTTCCTTTCTTAGATCCTTTTCTAGACTTTTTTCTAGATCCTTTTCTGGACTTCTTTCTTGTTCCTTTTCTAGACTTCTTTTTAGATCCTTTTCTGGACTTTTTTCTAGTTCCTTTTCTAGATTTAGATCTTTTTTTAGATTTTTTTTTTCTAGAACCTTTTTTTCTTCCTCTTTTTCTACCACCTCCATCGAGTGAATCAAATAAATCAGCATCACTTGATACTTCAAGGAAAAGATTATCTATTGCATCAGACATATCTATATATATATATAAATATATAAAGAAAAAAAATCTATATTAAAAAATTTGAAATTATAAAATATTTAAAGTAAAAATAATTACATATTCTAATTATGAGTATGAATACGAATGATTTAAAGAACTTATATAATTTTAATATATTACCAGAAGATTTAAAATTATCAACATTTTCAGCTTGCTGTAAATTAAATGTAAATGTTATATTTAATAATATTTTTGACTATTTAGATTTAGAAGAATATAAAATTAATAAAATAAAATATTGTAATAAATTAATAACACATCTATCTAGAGAACCACAACCAGTTAAAACAACAAAAAAGAAAAGAACACCTAAGATATTTTATAATCAATTAACATTTATTATTTATTCAGAATATAGTAAAAAAAATATAAATACTAAATTATTTAAAAATGGTTCTATACAAATGTCTGGATGTAAGCATATTGAAGATATTATCAATATACTAAATATTTTAACAGACAAATTAAGTCATACACGTGCAATTATTGAGAATAATATTATTATTGAAAAACCATTTATCGATGCTAATCAAAAAATAAATATAACTAATTTCAAAATATCATTAATAAATACTAATTTTAAAATCCCTTTTCAGGTAGAACGAGAAGTATTTTATAATATTTTAATTAATAAACAAATTAATTGTCGATATGAACCATGCAAACATGCATGTGTAAATATTAAATATGTAAATGATACAGATATTAATAATATTCAAAAGGCATCAATATTTGTATTTCAATCAGGAAATATTATTATTACAGGTACCAAAACAATTGATATAATAGTAAAAGCATATAATTATATTAAACAATTATTAAAATTACATTTAAAAGAAATAATTATTGCAAATATTCCTATTAAAAAGTAAATTTATTTATTATATTTAAATATTAAATTATTTACAAATTGATTATTTTTTAATTGTTCTTTAGGATTAAAAAATCTATCATGATGTTCTAATGTATCATTTGCACAATATGTACCAATATTATTTATATTTGGATGATTATTTATATTTTTAATAACTGATTTATTTAATTGATTAAATGTATTATTATCATCTTTACCACAAAATCTACCTAATTTATCTGGAGTACTAATTGATAAATTATTACTTTTTGATAATTTAATTATTTTATTTAATTCATATTCCATATTCTCCATATTTTCATTTAATTCTATTTTAGCATCTCTATTTGGCATAGATGAGTAACCATTAACAATACCACAATAGAATATTGATTTTAATGAACGTACAGTTTCTTTTAAAGAATTTTGTACATTTAAATATTGTCCATTATTTAATTTTGCTATTCCTGAATAATTATTATGAACAATCATTTCTTTTAAAGTAGGTGCAGGTATATCATCAATATTAATATGTTCATGTTTATTTATTATACCTGTAGCAACTCCCAAATTATATGATTTACAAAATAATTCTTTCATAGTATTTGCTGGTATATCAGTATAATCAATAACATAATTAATAGTTTTATTATTAGAAACACCAGCAATATGTTTATTTACAATATTTAATTCTTTTAATGTAGTTTTTAATATATTTTGATAATGTAATATATTTTTTTTTTGAGTAGGAGTTAAATTAGTATTATTAGTATTTAATATATTTAATTCTTTTAATGTAGTATGTAATTTATCTTGTATATCAGTTGTAATTTTTTTATGACTAGTACTAATATTAGTATTTTCTGTTAATAAAACTAAATTTTCTTTTAGTTGTGTTCGTAATTCATCTTGAATTTCTACTGGTAAGTTAGTATTTCCTTGAATAATTGTATTTAATTGTTTATTAACTAATTCTTCTTTTAATTGTGTTCTTAACTCATCCTGTTGTGATAATGCTCTTTTTTCAATATTACTAATATTACCTTTATTATTATTTAAAATATTATTTTCTTTTATTGTATGTTTTAAATTATCTTGATTTTGTCTGGTATGTTTATTATTGCCTGATATATTTGAATTGCCAGTACCATGAATCATAAATGATTTTATAGTATTTTTTAATGAATCTGTATAATTATTAAATTTAGTATTCTCACTTTTAATATTTGTTACATGAGGAGTTTTTATATCTACTCTTTTTGGTTCTTGTATTTTACTTTTAACAGAATGTCCATAATTATAATTAGTTGCACCAGCACCAGTTTCATTAGAAAATAATGGTGTTTTACTATTATATGGGGTAACTAATGATTTAGCAGTATGTTTTTTTATTTCAGAATTCATATTTCTTTCTGTATCTTTTTTATTAAGTTCAAATAGTTTATTTTCCGGATATATTACTTCACCAATTTGTCCTCTTTTATTATATTTAATACCAGAAGTATTAATATCTGGTTCTAATGATACTTGTGATTTATGTGCTGGTCGTAAATTATCAATATGTTGGTGTATTGGTAATACTCTAGACATTAAACCATTATTATATCCTTGATCTATATTTTCATTATATCCTAAATTAAGACCAGGTTTTACACGTAATGGTTGAAATGGTTTTACATCTTGTTGAGTCATATTTAATCCTGTATATTCTTGATTAGCATAACTATTAAAAAAATCACCTCCATATTTATTATTTCGAAATAGTGTATTTTTATTTTCAATATCAGCTTTTTTAATATATTGTCTATTACTACCTGTCATAGTATTAAATCTACTATTATATTCTTTTTGTTTTATAGTATAACAATCTTCCTCACACCATCCAGACCATTCTTGTTTTTTTTTTATTTCTTCTTTTTCCCATGTATTATTAAAAAAAGAATCTAATAAATTATTAAATATAGGAAAAGCATTCATAATATAAATATATATATATATATATTATAATTTATTTTAATTACATTTACAAGACATAAAAGTATTATTATTATTATTATTTTTATTTGGTGGTAATATACCATCACTAGTATTTAATCCATTGTATGGTGTATTTTTAAAATTATCTAAATTATCCTTATATGTATCAATTGCATTTAATCTAGTATTCATACCTCCTCTCTTTTGAGGATATATATCTGAATCTGAATATATACATCTGTGTTGTTTGGGAGGATGCATTGTATCTGGTGTATTAAGTGTATGTATTGATGATGGATTATTATGACATTTTTCAAAACCATATCTTCCATCATTAACATAATCAGAAGGACTATCATTTTGATACATTTTAGGAAATAAACCAGTACCAAATTTATCAATTAATAATGGGTCATAATTATTATTATTAAAACCATTATCAGTATATTGAGTTAAATTTGAATTATCACAAATATTTGTATTATAATTATGATTATGATTTAGTAATTTATTATTTTTTTCGTTTAATGATATTCCATCACAATTATTATTATTTTCATTTAAATTAAATAAATTAGATTCTATAGGTACATTTTTTAAAGTATCTTTTTTATTAATTGGATAATTTGAAAAAAAACAATTATTATTATTATTCATTCTATTATTATCAGTAATTGAATTAATAATATCATTATTTTGCCTACATATATTTGTTAAATTACAAGAATCAAATTTTCTACTAGTAAATGCCATTTATATTATATATATATTTAATATATATTTTTATTTATTACAAATAAAATTTGCATTTTGTCCATAGTTTACTATACTTCTCTCGCATAAAGCAGGTATTTCAGTTAAAGTTTTACAAAATGATGGTGTATTTTGTGATTTTAAACCAACATTACATAATGTTGGTTCATTATTATTACATTTACCTAATGTATAATTTAAACCTCTTAGTTCGCTTTCTATATTTATTTTTTTTTTAATATCTGTATTTGTAATACTAATATTTGTATTATTATTACTAGCACACTTATTATTATTATATGATGGAGATTCAAATCTGGTTATATTAACATGATGATTAAATGGGTTTTGACTCATATTACATTCATTAATATTATTGCAACTATCGTATTTAGTTCTAGAATAAGCCATATTATATATATAATATAATATAAGATTTTAATTATAACATTGTTTATTATATCTTGTTGGCAATCCACCTTGTACAAAAGATTCATAATATATTTCTATATTATTCATATGTGGTTTATTTATATTTAATAAAAATGGGTAATTATTCATATCAATTGTAGATATATCATTATTATTATTATTATTTCTAGTATGTAATCCACTTAAAAATTCATTTGTACTTACAGGTATATTTAAACTTGTATTATTTATTTGTATTTGTCTATTAGGATATCTATTATCACATGACATATATATATATATATAAAGATTTTTAATATATATATATATATAATGAATAAACAACGCAGCAAACAGTATGAAATAAAGAGAAATTATTATTATGTATGGAAAATTAGTTTAAAATATTCTAAACAACTTAAATTTAATAATTTAGATAATATTGATTCAATATATAAAAAATTTATTAATGAATTAAAAACTAATAATAAATTAAATAATAAACATAAATGTATGAATGTCTGGAAAACATTAAAAAATACAAATAATAATAAAAATAAAAATAAAAGATTAAATGCCTATAATTTATTTCAATATATAAATGTATTAAATAATAATATATAATTATTATATATGATAATATATATTACCATTATAATATTATTTAATTATTTACTATTACATATATCACATATTGAGAATAATAAATTTACTAATTTAATTAATATTATAAATAAATTAAAAAAAAATATACCATCTATTTATTTTATATTATTAGATAAATTATTATTACAATATAATTCTTTAACATATAATACATTAGATGATATTTATATATTAAATGATATTTATAATAATATTATTAATAATATTAATAGGATAGACATAATATATGTCTCAGATGAAATAACTTATCTAAAAAAACAATTTATACAACTTTTTACTGAATATCATAAAAATAATATAAATAATTATAATAATAAGATAACATATAATACACTTAATTATAATAATAATATTTATAATAATATTTTTTTATAAAAAATTGATATATATATATATTAAACCTATATATATATATTTAAAATATATATATGTTTACTAATTCTTATACTATTAATAAAAAACATAACTATACTTATTTATCTAAAATAGATATTAAGGTAGATAATAATTATTATTATAATAATGATCAAAAAAAATACACAACACAACAAATAAATAAATTTAATATAGAACAAAATAAATTTATAAATAAAATAAAAAAAAAAAAATGATAAAATTAATATTCTTCATAAGTATTTGTTATTTCAATATCTTCATTATCATATGCTAATTTAGATTCTTCTTCAGTTGCCATATTAATTAATTTAGCTAATACAATAATACGACTATCTTTGTCATTAATATTTACATTTTCTATTTGACAAATAATATGATCATTTAATTTTAATGAATTTTGTTTATACATTATTTCATTTTTAATATTTTTTTCAAAATTCATACTATCAAAATTATTAATTTTAATAATTATAATAATTGGTCCATTTTCTGCAATAATTAATACCTTTGTAATATTTATAATTTTACCTACAATATTTGAATTTTTTATAGGAAAACATAATCTAGCATTATATTTTAAGTCAAATAAAATTTCACCCGTAAAGTTTTCTGGTATTAACTTACCATTTGAAAATTTTGTAATACTATAAATTTTTGTAATAAATCCAATTTCTAGACATTTATTTAACAATTTATCTTGTAATTTATTTTTTAAATTATTATATAAATTATTATTTAATAAATTTGGTTCAAGTAATATATTTGTAGTTAATTCAGTTGTTATATATGGTAGTTGAATGTTCATATTATCTATAATATATATATATCATTTATTTATATATATATTAATAATCAATTTTTTATAATATCTTAATATATTATATTATTAATGGGAATTGAAAAATTTTTTAATTCACTAAGAATTAAATATAATAAGAGTAATTTAATAATAGATACTAAATATCCATATCAAAAAATATCATCAAAATATATATTTTTTGATTTTAATTCAATTATACATAATATATCTCAAAAAATATTAGCAACAAATATTACTGAAAATATTGATCAAACAATAATAAATGGAGTACTAGATGATGTAATTTTTATATTAAAAAATAATTTTGTTGCAAAAGATATAAAATTAATTTATTTATCAATTGATGGAACACCATCTAAAGCAAAAATAGTAGAACAAAGAAAAAGAAGATATTTAGGTGCAATAGAATCTTTAATATCTCAAAATTTATTACCTAATAAAACATCATTATGGAGTAAAAATAATATTTCTCCAGCAACAAATTTTATGGAACAATTAATTATTAATTTAAAATCAGATAAATTTAAAAATAAATTAAATACAATAAATACTAATATTAAATATATATTAAGTGATACAAATGAATTTGGTGAAGGAGAGAAAAAAATAATAGATTATATAATAGAAAATGATATATATGAAAATATAACTATTTTTAGTCCTGATGCTGATATGATTTTATTAGCATTATTATTATTAAAAAAATCAAATAATATTAATATATTACGTAGAGATCAACAAGCATCTGAAAAATTAGATGATGATAATATATTTCATTTTGCATATAATATAATAGATATTGATTCTTTAGGAAAAACATTATTATCTTATTTAAAAAATAAAAGTGAAGATATTAAATATTATAATTTAATAAATGATATTATTTTATTATTTACATTTTTTGGAGATGACTTTTTACCTAAATTAGAATCATATAATGTTAATAATGATATTGATTTAATATTAAATACATATTTTACAATTTATAATAAAACAAAACAATATTTAATAACTAATTATAAAATAAATTTAAATTTTTTAAAAAATTTAATAAAAGAATTAGCTAAAAATGAAAAAAATATATTAGAACGAAATTATATTATGAATATTTTTCATAATTATAATAGAGTAAAAAAAGATGTTGAAAAATTTATAAAAAAAAAATTAAATCATGAAAATTTAATAAAATGGATTAAGTTATATAATTTTTATAGATTATTAGATAATATTAAAGATAAATTATTACAGTTAAAAAATAAAAATGAAGATGAAATTATTAATTATATAAAATTAAATTTAAATAAATTTTATAATTTTGGTTCATCAGAAATATATTTTCCCACTTTAATTGAAATTGATAAAATTATTAATTCTTATGTATATCATAATAGTTTAATAAAAAAAGATAAAGATGATAAAGTAAATTTATTACTACATTTTATAATAAATAATAAATTTCCAGATTTTAATAACTTTTACTCAATAAATAGTAAATTTAGAAGTAAAAATAATTATTTAATTTTTGAAAAAAGAGATTATACCTCTAATAATTATTATCATAAAAATAATTTAAAAAATTTAGATAAAAACAGTCAGATAATGTATAAATTTAATAATATGATAGACAATTATTATAATAAATTAAATAAAGAAAATAAAATACAACTAGGTAATACATTAAATATAAATGATAGTATTAGTAAATATTATAAGTTTTATTTTAATAATAAATCAAAAGATTTAATAATTAAAGAGTATTTAGAAGGGTTATATTGGATTAATGAGTATTATTTTAATGATAGAATTGCAAATAAGTGGTTTTATAAAAATTTTAAATCTCCATTATTAATTGATATTGATAAATTTTTTGATAATAATAATTTTTCATTTGATTATATTGAAAAAAAATATGATTTTAGTGGAAGACCTACATTTACACCATTAGAACAACTAATATATATAACACCATTTAATATTAAAAATTTAGATAATGATAAAAATTTTAAGATGTTATCTTACTTAGGAAAAGATAATTTATATAAAATTAAACAATTTTTACAAAATAAAAAAATAAATAAAATTTATTTTGATAATGAAAATATAGTAAATAATATTATAAATAATAATAATAATCATATATATTGTTTTGATGCATTTTATTTTAATAAATGTTATTTAAAAGAAGAAGAAATTTTATATGATTTTAATGATGATGAATTTATAAAAGAATTTCGTAATTTAATTAAACCAGAGTATCAAAAATTTAATTTAAATATTATTGATACAGGATTATTATATAATTTATATAAAAATAATAATATAAATAAAATAAATCATTTTTTTTAAATTAAAAAAGGTTTTAATTTAAATTTTTCCCCTCCAATCTCAATTATTTGTTTTTTTATAATATTAGAATCTAATGCGTGATATTTAGCAAAACATGAGTTTAATATAAAATATGTTAATATTATTCCAAGAGAATAATATTTTATAAATAATAAAATATTTTTTATCATTATATATATATATATATATAATGATAAAATTATCCATAATGAATTTATTAATTAGTATCCTAATCTTATATTTAGTTTATATTAATATTATATCTAAAATAAATTTTAATACAAATAGTTGTCCAAAATGTCCAAAATGTCCAACACAGCAATGTTCAGACTGTGCTAATAATCTTTATAATAATGCATATAGATATAATTATAATCAATTATTTAATCCTTTAATATCTCCAACAAGATATTTACAATATCTACCAAATTATTTAAAATCTATAGCATCAAGAGGATATACTTCATATGGAGTAATAGGTAATATATCATCAACTGATTCAAATAATAATACTATTGTTAAAAGATTAATAGGACGTCCTAAATATCATGGTAGTTCTCAATGGGAATATTATGCAGTAGATAAAGATAATATTAAATATACAATAGATCATGAGAAAGAATTATATAAAAATGATACAATAAAAGTAAATGAATATAAAGATAAAATTTGGACTTTACATAAATTTGATTCTGACCCACCATTTCTTAGATATAATCCATATATTTAAAGCTCTTTGAATTCTGATACACTATAATAGTATGAATATAAGTTATCAATATTTTTTTTAACTATTTTATCATATTCATAAATTAATTTAAATTTATTAGTACTTTTAATATATTTAAAAGATATAATATTTTTTTTTAAAATATAACTAATAATCGCTATAATTAAATATAAATTTAAATTATTTTTTATTATTAATCCAGAATTTAATAATATTATTTTTAAAAATTTATTAAAATTTTCATTTTCATCTTTTACATTAGTATTAATTAAATTAAATCCATAATCCCATATAATTTTAGCATCATTATTATAGTAATCTGTATTAACATTTGCCCAATCCCAATATAAAACATTATAAGGATCAATAAAATCAAATAATTTATTAACTTTACAATATGCTACTTTTTTTTTATTTTTTTTATTATAAAAATTAATATAATGTATTCCTTTAATAAATTCAACTCTAACTATATTAGAAGCAATATAGTATTTATCAAAAAAATCTTTTATTTTAACAAAATTATTATCATAATATTCTAATGAAATTTTAATAATATCTTTAATTAACATTTTATATTATATATATATATATATATATATAATATGAGTAATGATTTTATTAAATTTCTAAATGATAATAATATAATGGAATCTATTGTTTCAACTACACTAAGTTTTAAAACAAATGATTTAGTAGAGTCATTATGGTCAAATATTTTAATACAATTTATAAATAGAGATGCGGATGGAGATAATAAACCAGATATTGATAAATTAAAAGAGTTTAAATATAGTCATTCTGGAATTACAATATATATTGGTAAATTTATAATTGATTTAATAAAATTTATGACAATAATGATATTTATTTATTATTTTAATAAATTATTTAAAATTAATTAAGTTTATTTATATTAATATTAGTTATTTCTTCTTTATATTTTACTCTTTTTGTATCATTAGTATTATCTATTAAATTAATAAGTGGTGTTTGTTCCTCTTTACGTTTTTCTAAAATATTTTTAATATTAATTATATCTCTATTAATATTAGTTTCTATATTATATTTATATTCAATTTTTCGATTTTTTTGATTATTTAAAACTAGATTTGGAAATCCTCCATTAAATAATTCTTTATTTTGATTACCACCAATTTGGTTACCTAACAAATTTATATGATTATTCATATAATTATTTATTAGAAATTAAATAAAATATAACGCTTTAATTTTAATTGGATATTTTGTGGAACTATAATATTCATATATAATATTTATATAATTTTTATTATTTACATATTTATTAGCGTATTTTATATCAATAATATCTTTATCAAAAATATAAATTATATTAAAACTATTATTATAAATAATAATTGGTATTTCTATTAATTGATTTAAAATAAATAAAATATAAATATTATTACTATTTGTCTTTTCAATAGATATTGTATTATATATTAATGTATTAATATTATCATAATTATTAATATTTAGATATTTTAATAATTTTTGATTTATAATATCTTTATTACTTATATCTATTAACCAATTAATTATTTCTCCTTTTAGATAATTAGTTAATTTAGTTTGAATATCACTATAAAATCCTAAATTTCTATTATCTGTATCATATAAATTATTTTTTAGCCAATATATGCAATTAGCATAGGCACGATATATAGTGTTAGAATTACTAATTATATTTTGACTATAATATTTTTTGTATATTTCTAACTCTTCATTCATATCTATTTCATCTATTTTTATTTTTTTATTTATTTTAATATTACTATAATCTTCATTTTTTTTAAAAACTTGTTTTAAAATCTTATCAATATTTATAATATTACTACTTTTAAGTAATATTTGATTATCACGTTCTTTAAAATTATTTTTATCAATAATATTACTAACATAATATTCATTAATATTTAAAATTTCTTTATAAGTTAATTCATTATATATTAATTCATTTGCTAATCGTTCAATATTCTTATATAATAATGATTTTTTTTGAGTAGGCTTACAGTTTCCATTATTATATGTACAAAAAATATTATTATTACAATTATTTTTATTTAATTTTTCACATATATAACGATAATTATTTAATTTATAATTAGTTAAATCTGGTATTTTATTATTTTTAAAAAAAATTTTATCAGTTATATTATATAATATTTTTTTTATTTTTTTTACTGATTTATTATTATTTATTATTTCTTCTTTTATTTTAGGAAATTTTAGTAAATAATAACTAATTTCTAATTTAAAAATATTATATGTTTCTTCATTATAAATTTGTAGGGCAGATTCTTTAATTCTAACATCATCATCTTGTTTTATATTACTTTCAATTAAAAGATTATCTATATTTATTTTATTATTTATTTTTTTTAACTGAAAAATTAATTTATATTTATTTAATAATTTATTTAATTCTTTTTCTGTAAATTTTTGATTTACTATTGGTAAAAATAATGCATCTTGATTTACTATAGATATGCCTATAATATTATATTTATTATCTTGAAAATTATTATAATATATATAACTTGGTTTAAAATTTATTTTTATTAATTTATCTATTGTTAAATATACCTTAATATTAGATTCTAAATCATATAAATATTTATTAATATTTTTTATAATTGGTATATTTTCTAAAATACCAGATGGTTTTTCAATAAATAATAAGAATCCATTATTTAATATAAAATAATTACATTTATATATTGAATCAATTACTTGATATTTTGGTATAAATTTATTATTATTACTTTCTATAAATTTTAAATATATATTTTTTGCTGTATAAATATTATTTATATTTTTAAATATAATATTTTGAGATATATTGTTATATTCATATAATTTATTAATTTTATTAATAATATTATTATTATTATTATTATAATTAAATTTATCTATTATTTCTATTTTTTTTATTAATTTAACAAATCGGATAGGATAATAATTATTATTATCCTTTATTAATAATATTGTTTTAATATTATTCTTATATAATTTGTAATTATTTTCATTATTATTAAAAAAAATTGTATAATCAGTTATTAATTTCCTACTATTATTTATTATTTTCTCTTTTTCTATTTTAGTAAATATATATATATTTAGTCCATTTTCTTCTAATACACCAGATAATGATATCAAATCAATAATATACTGATAATTTATATTATTATTATTTTGTAAATAAGATATATAATTTTCTTTATTTTTAAATAAATATCTAATTTCTCCATTATTTAAACTAGTAAATAACATAAGATCTTTATCTTTATTTAATTTTGTAATACATAAATTAATAATATCATCTACTGATAAATTAATTAAAATACTAACTGCTCTTAAAAAATTATTATCTAATTGATTTATACCATATTTAAAAAAATATCCAGTTTCTGATTTTACTAAATAATGATTTTTTATTTGCACAGTATTTTTTTCCATTATATTAAGAAAAATATCAAGATTTTTTGGTAAATAACTAAATTTATTTTCATGAATTTTATTTGTATCCTGTAAAATATATAATTTATCTAATATTTTTTCTTCTTTTTTAAAAGATGTAGTTTTTTTTTTTGTTCCAATACATTCTAAAAAATAATTTTTTTTATCTTTATTATTTGCTGTTAATTGATCTTTTTTAAAACAACAAGGCATACAATGTCCATATGGATTAGAACTTCTAGATAAAAAACCAATATACATATGTTCTTTATTTTTTTTTGGATCACATGTATAATAAATATTATTACCTTTTCCATCAAAATCTTGTATTTGAACAGCGCGTAATATTATTTCTTTATTTTTTATTACTACTTTTTTCTCATAAAATCCAGTTTTTTTATTTAAATTATAACCTTCTTTAAACATTTTATTAAGAGTAGATTCATCATACTGGTCAGGACGTCTTCTTTTATTATCACCACTATTTTGACAAGACCTTGTCCATTGATTTTGTCCTTTTTCTGGCTTAAATCCAATTCGTTCTTTATCAATACTAGTCATTTTTTTTACATTTTCAATTTCTGTTTTATAATATACTATATCATCTACTTGATTTAATCTTTTAGCAATATTTTTAAATGTTTTTAAATTATCTTTAATATCTAAAAATTCATCATTTTTATAAATATATATTTGTACATAAATATAAATTAAGCTATTTATTATATTATTTATTCTAATTAATTGATATTTATTTCTTGCACCTGAAATTCTAATTTTATAATTATCAATATCTTTACCTTGTATATCAATACCTATTCCAGGTGGTTTATATTTTGGTATATTATCTAAACTTTTTAATATTTTTCTACTTTTTTTTAATTTAGGATATTTATCTTTTACTTCTTTAATTTTTTTTAAAGATAAACTTTCAGTAATATTAAATTGCTTACTTATAACACGTGCTAATGTAAGTTCAGTATGTTCATAATTTCTAATAAAATTTATAATACGATATTCTATTTTTGCTTCATTTTCAAATTTATCTATTCTTTTATATCTAATATATGTTCCGTATTTACTACTTTTATCTTCTTTAATAACTTTACCAATTCTTTTTTTTGGTTCTATAACTAAAGATAAATAAGGATAAAAATATCTAACTAATTCAGATAAATCATTATGATTTATCTTATTATTTTTTGGTAAAGAAAATTTTTGAATAGAATTAATAAATGCAAATTTAAAATCATTATTAGTAGGAATTGATAATTTAATTGATACATTCTCAGAATTTATTTTTTCTATTAATTCTATAACATATTTATATGTACTTTTAATTGAATCTAATATAATTTTTTCTTTTTCCTTAAATTGATTTTTATATTCTATTCTACCATTATCATTAATATTTACAGAAATATAATTATCTATATTATTTTTATCTAATAATATTTTAAAGCTTATTCCATATGGTGATGTATTAAACCAATTTTTTTTTATAATAGTATTATTTGTATCCGATATAAATTTATAATTAAGATTATTATTATATGATTGATAAACTAAAAATGGATAATCATTTGTAACTATAAAATTATCAAATATACGATATAAATCTATTTTTTTTGATTTTTCATTTTCATCAAATATATTTAAATGTATTGTTGTTTGTGTTATATAATTAATATTAGAATAATTAATTTTTTCTTTAATAATTAATTTTTCAATACGATTCATTATATCATTATCTAAATTTAATATATTATTATAATTTTGATAAATAGGTATAATTTCATTTATTTCATTATTATTTTTTTTATTTATAAAATCAATAATATTACCTAAATTTTCTCGAGTCATATTAAAAAAATATATTTTTAAATACACATCATATAAATTATTTAAATTATCTTTGCTTATATTATAATTTACACCTAATTCATTATAAATATCAATCATATATATCTCATTATTAATAATATAATCATTATAATTATATATTGTATTATATAAATCATCTTCACGACGAATTTTATTACCATATTTTTTAATATCATCTTTTAATAATCTTAAATTATCAGATAAATTTTCATAGTATTTAATATTTTTATTAGGTATAATATCAATATTTAATATTGTATTTTTTTTTATCCATTTTTGTCCAATCATTACATAATCTTCTAATTTTTTTTTTGTTTTAGGACTAATATAATTATATATTGTATATAAATACATTCTTGATGGTAATATTGGTAATGCTTTATTATTAAATTTATGATTTAATCCAATAGAACAACATATTTTTTTTTTTATTTGTTCTATTGTATCATCATCATATATATATTGTGAATATACATAATTTTTAATATAATTATTACTTAAATTATCTTCATAATCATTATTATCTTTATCTATATTATATTTTATTAAATTATAATCGTTTTGTGTATTATCTACTAAAGAATTTACAATTTCTATATTTTCTTTTAAATTTTTATCATTTTTTTCAATATCTTTATTCATTATTTCTAATTCATCTAAATCAAATTCATCAACTTCATCAACTTCATCTATTATATTTTCATTAATTTTATTTAAATTATCAGTTAAATTATCAGTTGAATTATTTTCATCACTTATGATTTGATTATTTTCATCACTTATAATTTGATTATTTCCACCTATTAAATTTTTATCCTTATATATTGTTTCTTCTACTTTTTCTAAATTTTTAATAATTTTATTTTTTCTTTCATACTTTAATTTAAATATATCAGAATAATTATACATAGTTTTATCTTTTTTAAAATAATTTTTTTTAATATTCTCATTAATCCATTCTTCTCCAAATTTTTTTTTTAATTCAGTTAAATTTGAAATATTATTAGATATATCATTTATTGATTTTTTAATATGTTTAGTTATAAAAAATTTATAATACCATTTTTGTTTGTATATTTTTTCCATGTACTTATATTCATTAATATCTAATTTTAATAAAGTTTCAGTAAAACTAAAATTTTTTATTTTATTTAAAATATTTTTTATTTTTTGATCAATATTATCACCTATATATATGTAAACATTATACTGATATTCATTTTTATTATTTTTTACTTTATAAATAATTTTATAAGGATTATACATACTATAATATATATTATATATATATTATAATAGATATTCATTTAATAATACTCCACAATAATTTATTGGATTAGTTATATAATTATGAGATTTATAAATATTTAATCTTACTGCTTCTTTTAATAAAAATTTATTAATCTCATAAAAGTTTTTAGTATGCCCTATTTCAGGACATATAATATGAGCTAATTCATGTATTATAACATATTTTAAATGATTTAAATTATAATATATATTATTATGTTGAATGCATAAATAAATATGATTTTTGTTATGTGTTCTAGTTTTATTAAATAATTTACTTGCTTCACTTATAATAATTTTTTTTTTTAATAAATCTTTTAAATAATTAAATTTTTGATAATATTTAATATATATTTTATCTTTTGTATCTAAATTAAAAATTAATTTATTAATAGCAAATAGTAATCTGCTAAAATAATATAAACTTACTAAATTATTTTTTCTATCTTGTACAATATAATATAAATTATCTATATGTGATTTTAATTTTACTCTTTTATTACTATTATAAAAATAATAAAATAAAATTAACAAAATAATATATATCATTTATATATTTAGATATTATTTTTTTCTAGTAATATATATATATATATATATATTAATGGCAGCTGATACTCTTAATTGGAATGATATTAATAATTATTCAGATACTGTAAATAATATTATAAATAATAAAGTAGATAATAATATTAATAATGAAATACCATTTATAAGATCTATTAATTCTGATAATCAAACTTTAAAATCATCTATTGATAATTTAATTTTAAATCCAAATAAATTAACTGGAGGTGGTGATTATGATTTTATGTCTTCAACAAGTTTTGATATTGATAATCATAATGATAATGATAATGATAATAATTCAGATATTTCTTCTATTTCAGGATATACTTTTTCTAGTAATACATCTTCTCCAACTTATTCATTATCTAATTTAGATATAGATTTAGATACATCTACTATGAATCCAAAAAATTCATCTAGCTTTAATATAAATTTTGAACAAGATAGTCCATTTGAAAATACAAGTAGTAATATATTTAATACATCAAATACTGATATTGATGTAATATCTATAGATAGCAGTGATATTACATTTTAAAAATAAATATACATAATATATAATATGAATAATAATGATATTAATTTATTAGTAATTGTTAATTGTTGTTTTTTAATACTTTCTATTTTATTATTAAATATAAAATATATATTATTTAATATATTTTGTATTATAGGATTATTATTATATAAAAATTATAATAATGATACTGATAATAATAAAATTATAATTGATTGTTATTTACCTACATCAGAAAATCCTTATATGAATTATAATAATGATGTAAATAAAAAAAAAGCATGTCCATTCTATAAAAGTAAAGATTTAATAGATAAATATACTAATTTTAAAATATTTAAAACTATTTATAATCAAAAAAAAAATTTAAATTTTTTTAATAATGCATTTTATATTAAACCTATTACAACTTATATTCATAATTATTTTCCATTAATTAATTGGTCATATAAAAAAAATGATAAACCATTTATTACTAATAATATTAATCCAACATCTTATTTAATAAATAATAATAATATAAATATTAAAAATAAAATATTAAATATTTTAGATAATAATGATAATAATATAGATAATTATATAAAAAAAAATAATTATATTTCTAATTTATCTAATAATTTTATAAAATAACATATTAATATCTTCATCTATTTCTGTAATATCATCTACTTTATTAATAAATTTATCATTATATCTATACCAAGTATCATTATTCTTACAATATGAATAATAATGTCCAGATTCATAATTAAATCTAATTCGTATATTAATTGCATATAACTCATATTTATATTCTTTATCATTTATATTTTCTGGATGAATATATCTTATCATATCTAATTCTAGTGGATATTTATATTTATAATTATCTACATCATCTGTTTTATTAATATGAATAATTAAAATATATGGTAATTGCCATAAGTATGTAAATCTTTCTTTTATAATATTTTTATCACATTTTTCACAAAATACGTCTTCAATATTATTTACTTTAAAATTATTATTTAATAAATTATATAATTCTAATTTATTATTTTTATTAGATATCATAGAATAATTATCACTTTGTTCTGAAGATTTATTATTATTAAAATCTGAATCTGAATTGGACATATTATCTAAACTATCATTATCTGATTGTATATTACATATAAATTCATTTAATATTTCATCATCATCACTTATAATATTATTTAAATCAAAATCATTATCAGAATTATTAGAATTATCAGAATTAT
>CEQY01201651.1_pt1 | contig 43722 bp, 20 predicted proteins | sample 361391 | NCBI WGS metagenome assembly CEQY01 (sample SAMEA2621075, study PRJEB7988) | marine metagenome | isolation source: saline water (ENVO:00002010), including | reverse complement strand
GTTTTATATAAAATTTTACCAGCAGTATCAACACTAGTTGCACCATTTCCAAATGCTATTCTGTCTATAAATGCATTTTCTGTATTAAATCCGTTTAGTGCCTGTGCTACTATATATGCCATATTACCGTAGTGTATAGCATTACGTTTATCAACAAGAACTTCGCCTGTGTCTTTATCTTTAATTAAAATATGCCCACTAACGTTCAAGCCTACATTATCTAATGCTTGGCTCTCTAATGTTGTATCTTTATTATCTACTTCTTGGTTCATATCTTTGCTCATGTAACTATTTATCACTTTCATTAATAACTAGTTTTATTATTTGTCATGTAGGAACTTCATAATACTGCTAACACTACTTGCGTTTGCACTATCAAAGTCTGTTAAACTTACAGCACCAGCATCAAAGAAACTATTACTTTCTGGTTGTCCAACTAAATCTGTAAACTCCTGATCAGTTGAACCATCATAAACATTAATAGTTACTGTTGCACCTGATTCGTCTGTTACAATATGATCTTCTGCTGTTGTTCCCCTTGTTCCTCTTGTAATTCCACTAATTATATTACTTGAAGTATCTCTTTCCTTATATGTTATCCTTTCTGATTCTACCCAAAGCACACCAGGTTTTCCTAATGTAGGTCTTGGTAAAACACTTGCATTTGCTACACTAATGGTTCTGTCTTCTGTTGTTAAATTAGCAGTTAGTGTAGTACTTGTTCTAATTCTTAAGAACTGTGAAGATCCTTCCATATCTCTATGCACTCTATAAACAACCTGTTGTGCGTTTGCAACAACAATGTTACTGCTTGAATCAGCATTAGCATACGGACTTGTAGTAACAGTAATAACAAAGTTTTCTTTAGGATCTATTTGTATAAGTTCTTCCGGCCTGTCTTCTCCATATAGCATTCTGCTAAATGTTGCACCGTCGAATCCTTCATATGTTTGATCATTTCTCCTAAAGTTAATTAAAGAACTATCAAATGTACCTGAATAGTTTATAACTTCAGCACTTATATCACTTGCTAAACTATCAAATGCTTCTGAATCATATCCGAAGAATGACTGGTAATCTAGTGATGGATCATATCCCTCAACTACTTTAGTAAACACATTTGCGTCTAATACGTCACCAATAAAATTACCACCTACTTTATTTCTGGCATCGTTTAAGGTTTTGTCTAAGCCACCTGCTTCTATGGCACTTAATAATATAGTTGCATTACTAATTAATGTTACATTAGATCCAGACCCAGATGTGTAACCTTGTCCTGACAAGTATGTTTCCATTTCGTTTGTAAATGTTGTTATATTTGTAGGATTAAATTTAATAATTTTATCTATTGCCCTAACATTTCCTGCACTTGCAACATCTATATTACTGCCTGATTTTAACCATGCAATATTAGTTGCTATACTAGAATTTGCAGATTCATTATTAGGATTCCATTCAAATTGTGTAGGTTGCCAGTTTGTTCTATCAAATGCTAATGTTGTTTTACCTTGTCTTATAGGTGATTCACTTTTATTAGAAATACTATAATACTGCTTATGCATATTGCTATTAGACATTATTTGCTGGTCTGAGGCAGTATTATCGTCTAAAATTCTTACTGTACCTGTTACTAAATCTGCATAAGGCGGTTTATCAAAATCACTAATCATTTGATCTTTTATGTACTCAATAGGCGTTTGCTTACCATCTTTATATTCTCTAATTTTACTTGTAAAAGGTTTTGCCTCGTTCATGTATTCTAAAACTTTATCAAAATTATCTGGTTTAAATCCTTTAAATTTTATTAGATCTGTTTCTTCTTTTTCTACATAAACATAACTTGTTTTGAATGCCCAATCTAATCCGCTTTGTTCTCCATATGCATATTCTAGTAATCGGAAGAATAATTTATTCCAATGCGAATAATCATTAAATGAATCATTTTTAATAATATTTAAAATACTTCTTAATTCAGTATCAAGCATTGTATTTGTATTATCTGTAAATGCTGAATCTTTTATCTGTATTATTTCATTTTCTATACTAATAAGTTTAAAAGTATCAGTATTACCATCATATATGTAAATTTTACTAGTTTCTGAATCACTACCTTTTACTTGGACTACTGAGCCATCTCTTAAATCTTTTAAAGATTTAAAGTCTGTGGTACTGTTTATTCTGTACACAGGCTTGTAAGTTTCATCATAATATTCGTAAAGTTTTGTTGTTGGATTAATACGTTTAACAGCATACCAATTTTTATATTCGTAATAGTTTGAACTTGTTGACAATGTTTCATTCCAATTATTAAATTCAGTATTCATTTTAATTGTTTTAAATAAACCATTTATATAATCTATTGCTTCACGTCTTGCACCTTTAACATTTTTAAACATTGTTTGTCTAGGTCTAAAAGATGATCCATACTTTTGTACTTCGCTTAATTTTGAATCAGGTACTGACTCGCCTAAGGCATCATATCCACATAAACTGTCTATAATCTTATCTGATAAATCTTGAGGTATTAAACTGTTATTATCTCCTTTTCTGGCAAGTAGCCAAGAGTCATGTTTTTTACCATTTGGATTTTTATTCCTACTAAAATTAATTTGCAAGTTATCGTTGTTGTCATTTAAAATTTGTGCAATATTATGTAAAACAAACGATTTATTATCTACAAAACTAATCATGTTAATACCATAATTTAAAGGTTCAGCAAGATAAGTTGCTAAAGTAAATGTAGAATATTTCCTGTTTTGAATGTCTTTAACAAAATCTAATAAAACTTTTTTATTTCTTACCCAGTAGTAATAGTAATCTACAACTAATCCTGATGTAGGATCTATTTCAGATTTAACAATAAATGTGTTTCTTGGTGTACCTGATAGTGTCCATTCTTGTGGTGGTACATTAGATTTTGTCCATTCATATAAACTAATAGTACTGCCAGGGAAACTACTACCCCAATTAAGCCATCTATCTCTAGTACTACCTTGTTCATACCAATTATATCTAATTGTACTTGTATCCCACCAAACTTTACCTATCATTTCTGGTTCACAGAAGTTAGTCCTACTTAAATTATAAACTACAGGATCTTCTTCTCCAATGTAATGTATTTCGTTTTCAATAAATCCTGGTATAACACCTTTAAATGGATCGTACATGTGAATATCATGTTGCTTGATACCACTATCATTATCGTATGTGATTATCTTATCTACAAATCTAGGATCTACAAGATCTTCTTGTTCTCTAATAACTGTACCATTTTCTAGATATGCCCATTTTCCTGTATCATTATAATTGTCTATCCAGATATTTGCATAAGTGCTTATATTTGAATCTATAGTAGCATAATTTGTGTTTGCAGTAGTAACATCTGTATTTTTACCATAACGTACACTTTCCATATACAATACATCTGCCTCTTGAGATATTGTTTGATTTAATAAATTTACTGGTTCTCCAGTTAATGATCTTAATTCATATTGGAATAAATCTTTAATAAATGTAATATCTCCATCTCCAAAAATACTTATAGCATCTTGTCCATTATCGCCATCATTATCTCCAACGGTGTCAATACATAGTAATTTAATTACATCTACAGGGCCGTCTGTGCTTAATCCTAAACCTAAATTATCAGCAAGTTGGTTTAATTTATTAAGTACTACAGGATTATCATCTTTTAATCTCGTTTCTATAATTGCTTGAATACATAGCGATGCTACGTTATAGTCGCCTGGCGGTAATCCTATCTTATCTAAAGTACCTGGAGTTAATTCATCTATTCCTATACCATCGAATTTTGGACTTGTAATATCTAATTGTGATAAATCTTTGTTTATAGGTGTTACACCAACTATAAAGTCATCTGGACCATATCCAGCATCACCAATACCTGCTTGTATTTGTGAGGCCAAGTCTGCTACTGCATCTATATCTGAAATTACATCTGGCAATCCTAATGCCTTTTTGGCGCCTCCTGGTTCGCTACAATCTGGTATTTCACTTGATGTTAAAAATATTCTAGCACCACTACCGCCTAATAATTTATTATTAATAGGATCATAATTTCCTGGAGATGATAGTGAGGATAAATCTAATGGATTATATTGTCCTAATCCTGAACCTCCAGAATATACAGTACCGTCAGCATTAAATCCTGCCTCATCTCCTAGTAATACATGGTCATATTCTAATGGTAAACCATTTGTTAGATCACTTGGGAAAACTTTATATATTCCTCTGTCTAAAATTTTAACACTTGTAATGCCCCCTATAGGGTCTACACTTGTTACTTCAAATTTTGCAACTCTAGGTATCTGTGCTGATGGACTATTTTGTAAAACTGCTTCTAGTTTTGCTTGTTGTGGTTGTAATATTCCATTCTTAATACTAATAATACCTAATTGTAGAGCATCTCCTAATTTATCTATATCTGTAGAGTCTTGCGTAAGTTGTCCGTAAAACAACATGTTAGGGAATGTAGCGGCAATATTAAATGTAAAGTCTGCTCCTTCAACATTGTTAAATTCTTTGGCCTTAATAGCAAATGTTTGTCCAACTTCCCAATAATTTCCTGCACTTACTATATCTACATTTGCAGATTTTACACCATCTGTTTCTGTAATTGTAATTTTAAAAGATGCCTTTTTACTTTCAAGTTTATCTGAATTTGCTGAGTAACTTACATTTTCATTTGTTGCTACATCATTTATAAAGTATTCTCCTGCAACTATATTTGCCTCAATTGAGCCAATACTTCCTAATGCTGTAATACCATGATCTTCCCATCTTATTACATCACCTCTGCTTAATGCATTTGAGTATGTAGTAGGAAGTCCTATTTGTCCTAAATCTTGTATTGTGACTTTTGGAGGTCTATTTACATCGTATTCCTCACCACCACTTGCTAATACAACTTTTTCTATACCATTATTTGAGTCAAATATTACTTTACTTACAGTTGCATTTCTACCTGGAGTTGATCCGTCTCCTATTGTTACAACAATATTTTCTGGTAAACTATATCCTGCTCCAGGATTTTTGATGCATATTTCTGCTACACCTGTAAATGGATCTTTTATTGGTGTACCGCCTAGTAATCTTAATCTATCGCCTACTGAGTATCCGCTACCACCTGTACTAACTACTCTGCTAGATAATACTGTACCTGAACTTGCAGTTGAGTTTGCATAGCCTATTATTCCACCGTCAACATCTAAGTATGGATATGATACCGCAGTATTAACTACAGAACCATTTGCATCTAAAATATTTGTTGTTGCACCTATAACTGCTGTGTTACTAACTTCTTGATCTGTAAATGACCTGTTAATATGGAAATCTAATACTTCCTTATATATACCGCCTGAACAACCTTCCTTAATTGTTAATGGTACATTATTACAACTGCTGATTCTAACATGGTCGCTACCAATAGGAAATGCTTCAAATCCTACAGAGTCGACACAATTTATGGCATGCATGATAGCACTTTGAGATGTGCCTTTAAATGGTCCTACTGTTCTTCCATTTATTGTAATTGTATCTTCTGGATCAAGTCCTGATAAATTACTTAAATCTAAAGTATGTCCTGGTTTAGGTTTATACAAAGGTATTGTAATTGGAGGTCCACCATTTTGATTACCGATTTTAGGTTGAAGTATTATTTGCATATTAGGATTATACCTAATATCTGGATCGTCCATTATTACTGTACCACCTTGTACTGGGTAAGCATCATCTGGTGGTGTAACTGGCATAGTGTCTACAGGAGCATCGTCATCTATTCCAATACCATTATAAGGTTGTGAGTAGTATAACAGTTCGCCTAGGCCAAATCCCATGTCAGCACCTGTAAGTTCCATACCTGTAATGTCTAAAAATGTACCGTTTCCTAAATTATAATCTCCACTAATCTTCTTAGGAGTAAATTTATGGAACATGCCCCCTTGTTCAAAAGCCGCCTTGTTGGCATCTAGAGCATTATAGTAAGGAAGTTCTCTTGCATCTAGATTTCTTAAAGGCCTACTTTGTAATGGAATATTGCTAGTTAATCTTTGAGCAAGTGGTACAACAAAACCTCCACTAATTTTTTGTACTTGATTATTTACATATCTTCCCGATGCTAATGAAATAGGTACGCCATAATTTGTTTGAGTTACTGTTTTAACTGTTTTTCTAAATATGCTTGGAACAAATGCTAGTCCTGTCATTGGAGGTCTGTAAAATCCTGAAGTTTGTGCAAAGTATTGTATATTATAATTATTTTTTTGTAAACTTGATCTGCCATGGCCAAATATTCCTGAGAAGGAACTATAGGCACCCTGTTTTTTAGTAATATTTAAAACATTATTGGCTACTAAAGTTTGAGTAGCAGGAGACACATATGGACCATTTGCATTACTTCCTATTATAGCACTTGAGTTAGTATGGTTTTGAGCAACACTACCTCCACTGGCACCTCCAGGATTATTTACTGGAGTAGTAGAACCTGAGTTGTTACCTCCGCCTGTATTTGGATTTCCTGTACTTCCTCCTGTACCTGATGTATTACCTCCAGGTGGTTGTGTTGTAGTATCGCCTGGACCTGATGGTATAGATGCATTTTGTCCGCAAGGAACTACTGGATTAGGATCTTGTCCTGGATCGTCTGGTGGAGGTGTACCATTTGGTAATTTAATTATATGGTCAAATACATAACTGTTTTTAGGTACTCTTACCATTATGTGAGTGCCTTGTGTTGAATCTATACTAAACTCTAATGCACCTGCATAAGCAACTGCAACATTTCTGTTACCTAAATGAGGACTTGATTTTGTTGGTGCCCCTAAGTTATGGTTATCATAATCTATATTTGCATAATTTCCAGAACCAGTCATTGTGCCGCCTTTATTAACAGCAAATTGATTTTTTAATTCTTGTCTTTCATCATTAGTTAATCTACGCAATTGGCCTGCTTCACTTTCTGCAATTACAGTTGATGTAGATCCTTTATCATGACCTTGGAATACCTGTATAGCATCATAGCCACTATAATGTTCAAATAATATTACTGCTGTACCAGAGCCTGGTGTTTCAAAATAAAACTCCTCTATTTCTCTAACACCTTTTTCATCGCTGTAATGATGTAATGTAAAATCACCACTGCCAACACCTGCTGGAGTTCCTGTTCCTGAGTTATTGTTTGCATTTTCTATTCTTTCACTTAACCTGCTAAGTCCATTTCTTGCACCTGAAACATGTACCTCACAACTATGCCAATGGTTACCTCCTCCTTTGGAAGTACCTGTAATCATAATTTCGGAACCTGCTTCCATGGCCACTCTAATTACACCATTAGACGGTCCATCTATTTGTCCTTCTTTACCTATATATTTTGCTATTACTGATGTGGTATCTATTGTAACATTACCACTTGTTGTTGCTACACTAACTGTTGAGGTGTTGTAACCGCCTCTACCACTCTGATAAGCATGTAAATAAATTATGCCGCTTTCAGTTACTTTAACAGGTAAGTTAAATGATTTAGTGCTACCATTATCTGACCAAGTTTTAGCACCTGCTATTGCACGTTTTGTTATACCGCCGTTTGCAGTACCACCAACTTGTCCAGCAGGACTATAGTATCCTGAATAATCACTAGTCCAAAGTCTTTTACCATGTCCACTACCTGTAATAGAACCAGAAACTGTAATTGTTCCTGCACTTGCTATTGCAAAGTTTGTAACTCCCCATTGTATTGGTCCAGAACCTTTTACTTCATTTAATGGTTTGCCTCTGAAGTTTCTAGTAGCACATGCGTCAGGACCACATCTTTTATCTGGTGCGTCTTCTAAAGCCTGCCCTGTAAAAATAGGCGATTGTGTATCTTTACCTGCGTTAAGATTAGTGTTATCTATATCAGGAGAAAAAACTGGTATGTCAACTACAGCACCAGGACTTTTTGCATATTGTTGTCCTCTATTGCCTGTTTGTGTTACATCTCCAGAACCCCCATAGTAATTTGGTTGTCCTATATAGTTGTTTATTGTACTGCCAGTTCCTCCGTAATTATTGTTAGGTATAAAATTATTGCCATATCTTGTAGATATATTATCAACAACAGCATTCTTTTGGAAAGGTTTATAACTGCTAGTATCTGTATTAATTTTAATATGGCCTGTTTTAACAAGTCCTTCTGTTAAACTTTCTGATAAGTCTTCATTTCTTACATAAGGAGATTTACCTGCAAAACTACTATAAGGAGTACCATCAGGTAGGTTAGGTTTCCTTAACATTGGGATACCTAAACCAAACTGGTTACCTCTTTGATTAATTATTCCACTTTTTATTGTTTGTGTTTTGTTTATAGATTCTAATATACCTTGTGGAGAAGTTATATCATCTATTCTAATACTTGTATTATTTAATTTTACTACATTATGATCTAATGTAGTCATTACACATTCTTTCTCAAATGTTAATGTTATTCCATCAGCAAGTGTTAATTCTTGATCTACTGTAAATTCACCATTTTTAAATACATTATCTATATTTGTTACAATAACCCTAGTTGTTATGCCAGTTCCAGTAACTATCATCATTCTACCAATTTGTCTTGGTACACTTGCTAAATCTAATTTTATTTTATTGGATTTTGTTACAGCACCGTCTACTGTTGCAGTATAACTAGGACTTACATCTGTTTCCATGGCATTCCAGGCGTAAACATCTTCACAAACTATTTCTGTATTACTTTTAACATAACTGACTTTATATACCTGGTTGTAATATGGATTTTCTGCCTGATGTATCATTACACGTTTACCATTATAGTCAACTGGAATATTATGATCCTCTGAAGTTTTAATGTGTAAGCCTGGTGTTAAAATATAACCTGTACTGCTTAAATTTGCATGGTAAGGAACATTTAGTACAAATGTATCTAGTCCTGCACTTTCTACTTGATAGTATCCTCTTATATTGTTTGATAATACTTTAATAATTTCTCCTGTTGAGAAATTATGTTGCTCTACTGTAAATTTAGTTTTAGATAAAAGTCTTCCTAAAATATTACTTGCGTTTGCAGTAACATTACTTTGTAAGAATGTAAATGTACCTGCACCTAAGTTTACATTACTTGCTGTTACTGTTTGTAAATGTACATTACTCTTTTCAAACACAGTAAATGCTACACTTGAAATCGCATTTGTAACTCCTGTAATTGTACTATTAGCAACATTACCAAAGTAACTTTGGAAATTTATATCATCTGTATGTATATCAAAAGTACCATTTGCATAGTCAACATTTGAAGGCACATATCTTAAATTAGTAACTTCTGATGACGCATAATCTCCAACATTGGCTCCTGTAAATGCTATTTCTACTTCTGTTAAATTTGAAACTATTTTAGATACGTTTGCAGAGTTACTTGCTGTAATTGTAATTTTACTATCGTAAATTGCACCTGCTGAACCACTTGTTGCATTAGCAGTATCTAAATGTTGTAAACTTGTTGCATTATGAGTAGTATTTGTATTACCCATATCAAGTAATTCGATTTGGTCGCCATTTTTAATTGTATTAATTTCTGTTGACATTGTAACAACATTGTTTGCGTCTGCTTTTACTATGTCGCCTACAAATTTACTTCTTGGTGCTGGTGCTAATGCTGTAAACTCATTGTAGAATGGAGATGTGTTACTAACACCAACAGTATTAACATTTGATTGTATTATACTTATTGCACCAAAGTTTTTAATAAGTGCAGATTTTTTATCTACTACTTCTTGGTTAGTCCAAAATACAACATTGTCAGATATTTCAACATTTTTAACCATTAATGTGTAGTCTAAAAATCTTGACAAGTCTGCTTGTTGTAATTGATTACTGTCTACATAATTAAATAAATCAACAGTTGTATATAAGTATGCTGTATCGTCTATTCCTTCTTGTTCTATAAACGATATTCCTTCGTCATTTGGTTCTCTTAACTTGTAAACATTCCAATCTTTATTTTCACTTTTTGCAACATGTATTAAATTGTTTGCACTAGGTTTAAATATTCTATCATTACTAAACAGTTGAGGTAAGTCTATTACACCAAAGGATTGGTATGTTACTTGCTTTCTATCTACATATCCTGCGTTAGGTATTTTATTATACTCAGGGTCTTTAACACCTGTATAGTCAATATTAGATGTAGCAGGCCATATTTGATTAGTTCTTATACCACTAGGCTTTTTAAGAAATCTTTTATTATCGTCTATATCTATTGTGATAATTTCATCATTTTTTATATCTGGGGTAATTTCAAAAATACGTTTACTGCCTAATTGTACACTAAATCCTTCATTATTTTGTACTTTTATTGTTAAATTACTTGCTGGTACATCTCCCTGATAACTGTCTGTGAAATCAACTGTTGCTTTTTCTACAATATAAATATTTGCATTAGGGGATATATTCCCTTCAGTAAGATTTGTAACATCTGAAATTCTTACAGTAGTATTATTGGGTACACTATATTGAGATTGGCTAGGAGTATTTTCTAATTTGTTTCCATTTACATAAACATCTATGTATAAATATTGTCCTTCAACTAAATTTATGTTTTCGTCTGCTAGTACACTACTGCTATTTAATAAACCTGTTAGTGATGAAATATCTACATCGTAACTTCCACTAATAGTTAATGTTGATGTTGTAAATTGGAATCTGTCTCCTGCATCGTACTCCCAATAAGTTACATTTCCTTCTGTTCTTGGTACATTGACATCTTCTACAGCAACAACAACGTCTGAAACTACTGTATTGTTTGCTGTAATTATTCCATATCGTTGTCTTGGCTGATATCTTGCACCAGTAATATTTAAATTTGCTAGTCCTGACCCGCCCAAAGTAAAGTCACTACCATTTATTTGTAAAACATGTTGTACAGTATTAGAGCCATCTTGTATTGCTGTGGCTGATATATTTGCATTAGTTACACCGTTATTGTTAATTGCTGTAACAACATTTGCAACATCTGTTACTGCTGATAAATCTATTGTTTGTGCAGACGTATTACTTGCAAAATGATCTATAATTGTTATATTTGCGATGCCTGTAACATTTGCAACAGGAAAGTTTGCACTACTTAATGCACTTACATAATTAAATGTAGTTGTATTTTTAGAAACATTTAAATTAGATGTTAAAACGGTTAATGATGTATTTCCTTCTTCATAACCTGAACCCTGTTCTGTTATTGTAATAGTATCTATTGTGCCATCGGATTTTATACTTGCAACTGCATTTGCTTGTTTCTTAGGATCTTTTGTAGGTGCTGATATTTCTATTTCAGGAACTTCAAAATAACTTGTATTTCTTTCTGTAATTACAATTTCATTTACAATGCCTGTAATATCTTCAGGAAATTCTAATTTTACTAATTGAGGATCTTGTGCAATTTCCTGTTTTTCTAATCTTAGTTCTATACTTTGATTATTATCTAAGTCTCCAAATGACCCAGCACTAAGAGCCCATTCATCATATATGCTAACATTACCTTGAACAATAGCATTACTATTTAAAATTTTACTAATTGAGTCCAAAGTACCTTTACTTTGTATCATACCTTTGTAAAATTCTACTTGGTCATCATCAACAATCCCCAATTCTGTTAAGTAAGGTTTGTTTTCGAAGCCTATTAATCCTCTCGATACATTATAAATTTGTTTATCTACAGGAATAAATCCTAATCTATGATAATCTCCCATTGTAGAGGTAATATTATCTATATTAGGTTGTAGTTCTCCTCCATCTATCACAAAGCCTTCTGAACTTAACCTTCCTTCCCACCCTAATGTACGTTTACCTTTTATAAATAGACGTTCAAGTTTTTGATTATACAAATCATTGTATAAGGTGTCATTAAATTCAGTTATATTATCTAAACTTAATACATGCTCTATCTGTTTTGTATATAAAGTTATGTTATAAATTTGTTTTCCTATAGGTGGAGTTAATTCAAATTTGTTACCATCTCTAATAATTTCACATTCTTTTGGATTTATTGCAATACCATCTTGATCTAAAATACTAAATTGATTTTTATCTACACGTTTTACTTCTGAAACAAACTCTATGTCTTTATTAAAACTAATTTTAGATGATCCTGGGGATAATTCTAATGTATTTCCTATTTCCCAACCACCTGATACCCAAAATAGGAATTGCTCTGCAGAATAATTCCAATTTTTAACAGCATTTATAGTGCTATCAAAGTCACCAAAGTCATAACCTATAGATTCTTGATATCTGCCTATGCTTACAAGTAAGTCAAATACATCTTGTGCTGTAGTAAATTCTGAATTATAATCTACCCTTTTAACAATTCCTGTGGACTCTGCATAAAAAACTCCTCTTATACCATTTACTTGCGGTAAAGCAGGTAATCGTGTCCATTGTGTTGTAATAAAACTATCACTTGCTAGTATATCATCTTTTGCTTGATAGTAAACACCCAAATATTGCACGATAGTATTATAAGGATATGCTTTATTAGAAGACCAATTCACATAATCTGCTGGTACTCCGCCTCTTTCTACAGTTTGAGAAGCACCTAATTTATTACTTTCTAAAATATTAAAATATGACAGTGATGTATCAAAGCCTTTTACTTTGTAGCCATCTTCAATTTTTTCAATAATTATGCCTGAATAATTATTTCTTGTTTTATATCCACTATCATGTATAGAAATATTTCTATTTTCTATTGGTATTATTAAACTTGTTGCATTACCAGTTGTACTATACTGGTCTGATTTAATTGTTGCTGTATCACTATCAACAAATCCTGCCATTCTGTGGCTTAATTTTGTATTAACTGTTAGTAATGGGTCTCTAAATTCGCTTGAAATATTAAAATTTTGGTAATTTAGCCAACTTTTAATAAATTGTGTATAACCTATATTTGTTAAAAAATTATTATCATTATCAAATGTTCCATGTATAACAAAATTATCGCTATTGTTATACTGCCATGTTCTTCTTGAAGTAACATCTATAGTTGCTATCCCGCCTAATTTAGAATTTACTTGTCTTATAGGATCTGCAAAAACAGTTGCAAATTTTCCTGGTTTGGAAAGTAATAATGCTGTTGTAATAGCAAATGGATATGATGAACTATATTTCCAAGCATTTTCTACTGGTGCACCATCACCAAATACCCATTCATTATCTAAATCTACTGCTGTATTTTCTAATGTGATTGCAAAACTACTAGATACTGCACCTGTTACACTTGAAGGTTCTATTACAGTACCTTTGTTGTTGTTAGTAGTATCTAATGGTGTTGCGAAATAACTTCCATTATAGGTATTATCACTAGTTGTACCACCACCTACAGCATAAGGGAACATTGGTTCACTATTATCATCTATTGTTGCTACATAAAATCTTACAGGTGTACTAGGAGAATCTGGTGTTACCCCATATCTTGTATTAAATTTACCAGTTCTTCCAGGTTGACTAGCCAAACTAGCACTATATTGATAATCTTCTAAAAATAATCCTGTGTGAGCGCCATTAGGATGTGAAGTTCTTGCACCAGGCTTAATTTCAAAACTGCTTTTAATGTTTGTAATACTATTATCATTTACTGATCCGTTTGCATGGTAAGATGTATATCCATATGGGCCGTAAATTGGTAATCCATCAAATGCCCAACCAATTATGCCTGAGTGTGATGTACTATTACCCCATACTGTGGAATTACTCATATCAGATGTTGGTACTGTTGTGGTTACAACACCTTGATTATCTGTTGTAGAAATTATTCCATTACTTCTATTAGTTTTTTGTCTAAATCCAGTATTGTATGTCCAATTACCACCATTATCGTATGTGGTACCACTATTAGGATTATGTAATGTAAGACCGTTTACTAACACACCTATTCTATCTGAATTAAGTGATGTATTGCTTTCTGTTATGCTATTTAAATTTACTCTAGGTATTGCATAACTAAATTCAAGTGCCTTCCAGGGTAATGAGCCATCCGATGTGTCAATTTTACTTAAATCATAGTTTGGTAAATTTTTATTACTAATATAAACATTAGAACTGTCAAATCTTACATTTACTCCATCAACATTTAAGAAACTTGTAGTATTATACCCTATACTAGTATTGCCTATAGTGTTTGTATATACTTCTGCCCTAGTAGTTGAGCCTGTTGTGTCAATATTGTAAGGACTTTTTAAAGTTGCATTACTATCAACAGGCAATAAATTTTTTAATCCAGATCTTGCAAACTTGTTATCTGTTTTGTAAGAATTATCTGTTAGATTTTCTCTAGGACCCTGTCTAATTAAACCACTTTCTATGTCTTCCCACATAGGTGTATTATTACTACCATAATTTGTGTATGTAGTTGTAATATATTGAGTGTCCCACCAACTTGGCTTCTCAAAAAACCCTAACATTTCCCAAGGATTTGTGTGCGGGTTTACAGTATCATAATAATATTCGTACCAACCTCTCCAATATCCTGGTATTGTTAAATTACCTCTATAGTTCCAAGTAAATTCTTTATTATTATCGTAAAATTCATTTTTAACAAAATCAACTTTGTTTTCTCTTGCCCACGATGTAAAGTTTGATCTCATTAAATCATACCATTCACTATGTGTTAGGTAATCTTCTCTAAATTTACCTGCTCTAACATCAAAAACACTTAATTCTGGTAAACTATTTGCTTGTCTAAACTCTTTTTTAGCACTATTAAATATTCTCTTTTCAAATTCTAGTAAAATTTGATCTTCTCTATTGCCTTTTGTTGCAGTTTTACTACCATCATGTCCTACAAGAACTTCTATTGGACTATCGAACGAATTATCTGTGTAAATTTGGGGTTCATGTAATGGATATAGTCCCAAAACACTAGGTGTTGGAGGACATTCTGCACTATCTCTTTCTTTGTTGTAAATTTTGTAAATTAATGTGTCTGCAAGTTGTAAATCTAATGTAGATGTTGGTGCAATAACATTTGTAGATGCAGTTGCATTAGAAGTTAGTGTGTAGTCTATATCTATATCTAGTAATTCTACTTCAGTACCTCTTTTTTTGTAAACTTGAACAGTATTTTCTATTAAACTGAAGTCATAGTAATTAGACAAAGTATATGAAGTGTCATTTAATGAGTTAATAATTTTTTCTTCTTGTACATAGTTGTCACCAAAAGGTATTGTATAACTTTGTTGGAAAACATCGTTACCTACACTATAACTAATTACATTTCGTAAAACTTTTTCTAAAATAAATTCATTTGAATATTCATCTGGATTTACTGTGTCTAAATATTTTGTAACTTCAGATGCTAATCTATTTTTATATCTAATGTATTCTTTATGATTAAACTCTATTGCATTTAACAAATTATGAGGTTTATCATCTAATAAAAATGCACCTAAAATTAAATTTTCGTCTGTTTTTATTATATCAGTAGCACTACTTGTAGTTTTTTCTAAATCTTTAAAATTATTTGAGCCTAAACTTTCTCCACTAAAATTATTAGTGTATTTCATATAATTAGAAAAATGTGTCAAATATTCGGGCTCTGAAATATTTTTAATGTCTAATTTTTGTGTATTCCTATCCCATGATATAGGTATGTTATACTTGCTGATGCTACGTTCACTGATTAAGCCAGTTTTACTATATGCAGTTATTTCTATAACATCATTTTCATTAAATGTAAAACTGTTAAATTTAATTAAACCCTTTTCAGTGTAAGTATAATCTGATATTATGTTCCCATTTTGTTCTACAATTATATCGTAGCCACTAGGAGTGTTTAATTTTACATCAGGCAAACAACCAACAAAGTAAATTAAATTTTCATCATTTACGTCAAATCTGTCAATATAATAAAAAGTTTTTATAGGTTGCCTAGATTTTTCATTACTGCTTAACCAATTAGTATGATAATTACTATCAGTTGTTTTAAAATAATAGTAACCTGGTACTTCAGTTTTTGCATTATTTTCTGTAAAAATTGTTCTGTTCGTTTCTAAATAATTTTCAAATTCTATCTCACTACTGCTATAAAATTGCTTGTAAGATAAAGGGAAGCCTAAAATACTATCGTTTGTACCACTACCAATTTTATAATTAAATATTTTATTTCCTATAAAATCTGTTTTGTCATAAACACTAGTATTTCCTAAATAATTTCCTGAATCGTTGTAAAGAGTAAACAAAGGTGCTTGATGTAATTTTGTTTTTTCTTGAGCCTGTAAGAGTTTACCATTTGTATAATACCATTCTGTTCCTATAACAGTTTCTCCAGCCTTAACATTTACAACGTCACCTTCAGCAAATTCAAGAGGAACAAAATTTCCGTCCCCTTCTTCTGCTCCTGCAGGATTTAAATTAGGATCTCCTACTTTATTAAGTTGTATTGTTGCATTACTATGACTTACTTTATAAACAAATTTAGAATTTACTGTAGATTCATTTGGAAATACTATTGTGGCGCCTACGGCTAGTGGTGAACCATCTACTAAAATACTTACTGGTGCACCATTTAAATCATTTATTGTTCTAGTTTTTTCAACAACTAATATTTCTCCAATAAAATTACTTCCATGATTATAAAGTTCAAGATTATTATTAAATTCTATAATAGGTCTTACGGCTCTGTATTGTTGTTCTGGTACACTGACATTTGCATCTAAAAAGTTTTGTTTATGATGCCAAAAGTTTACCCTACTCCAAATATTCCTATTTTTGGCTCCACGTTTTATTACATTATAGTCTGGATTTGCTTGGGAAGTTCTGCCTCCCCATACAGCATCACCTGTGCCATCACCATCTTCATCTAAGTCCCAACCATAATTTAAAGCATTGTCAGGATTTCCGCCAAGATAAAAATCTCCTGTGTTTGGATCTACACCTGCAAGTGCCATTGAGGACACACCAGTTGTAAAAGTACCACTGGAATTAGATGTAAAGTTATACATGTCAGTTCTAACAGTTGCTTCGAAGCCACTAGCAATAAATTGTACACTTAGATTAGAACCTTGATCTAGATTTACAGTATCTGCTAATCCTAAAACATTACCTGATCTTGCTACGCCAAAACTTAAATTTGTTCCTCCACCACTGCCTAAATCAGCATCTGTAATGGTTATAGTATCGGCTACAGCATGTCCTGTACCACCATTTAAAATGTCTATTGTTGTATCACCTGGTGCAATAACATTGTCTACTGTGAAACTGATATTACTTGTAGCACTAGAATTAATTACATTTCCATTTATTTCTAAAGTATCACCTTCTACAAAATCTATACCACCATCTTCTATTACTATAGTTGCATTTCCTGAACTTACTGTTACATTAAAAATTGCATCTTTACCAGAGCCTGATGTTGAAACATTTCCTGATACAACAGTATTAGCCATGTCTATTAAGTAATTTCCATCTACAGGCGAACCTCCAGATGTAATGTTTCCTAGTGTTCTTATTCCTAATGGTTTTTCTACTTCTAAGACATCGAATGTTAAGTTCGGTCCACTTACACCATCTATAAGGTTTCCTGCTACTGTAAGAGTATCTCCTCTACGATATCCTAGTCCAGGGTTGTTTATACTTACTGTTATGTTTGCATCTGCATTATAAACTACATCTACTGTTGCTCCTGAACCAGTACCTCCTGTTGTGGCAAGACCAGTTTTTGTAATACTAGTTCTTGCATTTACTATTGTTGTATTGCTACTCCAGGTAGATTTTTGATCGTTTACGTTTACAAAATTTTGTATTTTAGTTTCACTATATACTGTAATACTAAAGTTTTGTCCAGTACCTGATCCCCCACTAGAACCGGAAACTGTATATATTCCTGCTGTTCTATTTGTATCGTATCCATTTGTAATATTGTTTATAGATATTATAGAACTATTTGATAAACTTGTAACAGTTGTTCTTTCATTATTTACAATTACTTCCTGATTTAAAAAAATATTACTGCTATCATTTATTGCAATTTTGTTATATGGAGTTAAACGTGTGGATTGATCTTCATTAAGTTCTGAAACAAAAGTGTTACCTGCATTTATGCCAGTACTTACGGCAGTACCTGTGACCACAATACCTATTGGCGCACTATATCCTAATCCGTTTGCTGTTACTGTAACATCTGAAACAGAGCCTGAAATATCATTATTTGCTGTTGCTGTTGCTAAAGTTGTATTAGAGCCTGTAAATTGTACTGTAGGATTTAGATATCCTTTTCCTGCATTGTCTATATTAACACTAATAATATTACCTGCAGTATGTTTAACATTACTATCTAGTTCAGTAAAAATTGTATTGTCCCAGGTTGTTAATGTTGCTGTAGAATATCCTGTAGCAACATTTTGTATTTTAGGTATTAGTTGTATCGACTCTCCAACACCTTCTACATAGTAATCTATTCCTGTTTTATTTTGCGGTATGACAAACTCTCCTGAAAAGTTGACACACATGCCATTTTTTAATGTTATGTTATTTGGAGAAGTAAAACTTTTTTTGCCTATAATATCTAAATCAATGTCTATAGGATTAGATAGTGTTCCAGATACAACTAAAGCATCTAAATCATTATTACTCCAGTAGTATTCCTGAAAGTTTACAAATTTGTCTATATCTATTGGTGGTAAAAATGTTTGGTAATCAGTACTAAAAATTTTATTATGATTTATAGTATTAACACCACTTACCTTTATAGTGTCAACTAGTTCGTCATAAAAAATAAAATTTTCACTTACACCTGTATTAGAATTTAGTGTATTAATTGCAGGTGTTAATGCATAATGTAGCCTGTTTGCAGTACTTTCTCTTATAAATGCACCTTGTACATTATAATCTTCTGATTTTTGCTTACCTACGTATCCATTAATTACCTCGACATTTGCAGGACTAAAAAGTTGCTCTACAGTACTATCAAAGAAATTCTTTACAGCACTTGTCTGTAAAATATCAGGTAATTTTTTAAATAATTTTTCAGCCATTAGTAACCACTTCCACTTGAACCACTACCGCCACTTCCACTACTGCTACTGCTACTGCTTGATGAACTTGATGAACTTGAGGATGAACTACTAGAAGAATCAGTTATTGTACTGTCTCCTGTATAGTTTCCATGGAACATTGTCTTGTTCATAACTAAACCATCTGGCATGTAAAATACTTGTCCATAAAATTTATGTATATGACTAGAACCATTTCCGGCCGCATTTGCTAAAGATTGATCTGCATATAAAGGATAGTATCCATTAATAGCATATGGCCCTGAAGTATTAACGGCATCGTTTGCCACATTTACATTTGCTGTATCTTCTATTTCTAATGTTGTTCTAGAAAGTTTACTAATAATTTCTATATCAGTAACCTTTGTAGTTGGAATGAATAATTCATTTGCTTCAGGCTTAATACTAAATAGGTCCCCAAATTGGCCTTTACTATTTTTTGGTAACAGTACAATACTTCCTATTAATCCTTCTAATCTCTGATGAATATACGAACTTAACTCTGTAAAGTAAAATGTTTCTCCAAAGTCCCAATTAGATGCATTAAAATATTGATTTATAGCACCTACAACTCTGTTTTTAATTTCATTATCACTTATTGAATCAGAAAGTTTTACAACTCTAAATTTTGCTTGTAAATCTGATTCAGCATCTGTACCAAAAAGCCTTCTAAACTCTCCACTTTTGAATATTATAGAATCACTTGCACTCTTAAATTCATTTAAGCCTTCAAATTGTGTTGCTAATCCTGTATTTGTGGGAGGTAAAGGGTAACTTGTGCCTGGCACATTTATATACTTTAATACATCATTGTAATACGTTTTTGTTAAAACAGTCATTTCCACTACATTACTAATACTAGGATCTACTCTAACATCTTTGTCTGCTATGTGTTCCCATTTGAACACCATAGGTAATTGTTCAGGTAAAAGGGTATTTTGTGTTTCGCCTCTTCCTTGTTTTACACTAAATTTTGTTGTTTCTACAGGTCTAATTTGGCTTGTGTTTGTACTATTGGGTGTCATTAAATAAACTTTTTCATCACCTACAACATAAACTTTTACACCTTTTAACTTGCCTGTGTCATTTTGTAAATATGTAGTAACCATATTATATGTGTCTACTATAATCCATGAAGTTAATAAAAAGGATACTGGATTATTATATGAACTATGACTTATAGTATCACTTGCATCATCTCTTACTAGTGCTGTTTCTCCACGAAAATCTAAAATTTGTCCTTTAGACGGTTTTTCATAAGTATAACCATCAAAATCTGTGTATTGTTCAAAATATACTAAATCATTATTGTCAACAAATTCTGCAAACTGCAACGGTCTATCTGGTACTAAATCGTTGTCTGTATCAAAAGGTGCAACTATAACTTTTGCAGGATCAGTATATCCATCAGGCTGTCTAACAGTTCCAGTGATGTGCCAATTAATATTTTGTGTAAGTCTTTCTTTAAATGTTTCATACTCAACTACAATCTTATCTGTAAATCTTTGTCCACTAGAGTCTTCTGCATATAAATAATTTTGATTTTCTAAATCTGTATAAATTAAATTACCTGTTTCCGTTGCTACATCAACATTTGCTAAAATTAATCTTCCTAAAGAACTAGCATTATGTGTAGCACCCCCAACACCAAAACTATGAGTAACTCCTGAACTGTTTGCATGAAAAATTTCTACGGTTGCAGTTCCTGTATTATACTGCTTATACATTACATTGCCTTCGCTGTTTAAAATATTATAGCCAAATGTTGTATTTGTAAATGGTATTGTAATATTACCAGGTATTTTACTAATTCTTCCTAAATTATTTGCAACTGTTACATTACTTGTAAGTGCGGCCGCTGTGCCGTCATCAAAATAAGTGTTTACAGAAACAGAAGCATCGTTTACAAAAGTATTTAAACTTATAACGTCTGCTTTTAATCCTGAATTAGGTACTCTTAAAATACCAAAATTACTTTCCCAATTAAATCCTACATCAAACCATTTAGTATCTCTAGATCTTAATGGTAATCCTATGCTATATGAACTTGCTGTAGGTGTTGTGTATGCTCCTGTTTCTTCACTATACCATGAATCTCCAAGGTTATCAACTCCTGGATTACTATTATACCATCTAAATCTTTCAGAACTTCCAGGTTTATTATTAAGTGTTGTAATACTAATTTTATCCATATTTGATTTATTATTAGTATCTACAACTTTTACATTATTAATATTATAAAATTTTATTTCACTGTTACTCTGAATAATATAATTTTCGCCTCTAACAGTAATGTCATATTTGTATGAGTTTTCATCTATAGGCACATAAGTGAATAGTAAAAACCAACTACTGTCTATAGGAGTACCCAAAGTTTTACCTACATCTATAACATCAAATGGGTTTGTTTTATCTAGATTTTCATTTTCTATAACATAAAAAGTATCTGCTAATAAATTTGAACTTACAAATGTTGGATTATATCCTAAGCCAAATGTTTTCTTATTTTCTATCTGACTTTGTACTGATGCTATTTCAGATCCTTGTAATTTTTTTCTTAAGGTAACAATAACCTCATGTGCTTTCCAACCACTTGGAACTTCTGCACTTAATGTCCATGGTCCTGTGGCAGTACTTAATCCACTTGTTAAAAGACCTGCATTTGTTTCTTTTGTAATTCTGACCCATTTATATTCTGCAACATTATCAGGATTCACAAATTTTATAAAATTATTTTCTTGTATTTGCTTAAATGTTTCATATGTATTTGTAAGCACAGATTCTGACCCTGCAGAATTTACACTTGATGTTTCTGTCATGTAACCAGTATTTCCTATACTTGCTACTGGTAATGGTCTCCATGTTATATCTAAACTTTCTAGATCAAAAGAATTATTTTTATATGTTACCCATTTTTTTCTTGCTGTTTCGTACAAGTAATTATTAAGGCCCTGATTTCTTAAAATTAATGGTAAAGTATTTTCTACAAAATTATTTGCTGTATTATTTGGACTTATTGTAGTAGTTGTGCTGTACTCTTTGTATTCTTTGTATAGATATCCATCGTCGCCAAATAATTCTACATTTTGTACAGTTCCTGTAGGATCATTTATATCTATATATCTACTATGTCCTGCATGAGTTTTGTTTACTGCTTTAAGTTTCTGTATGTTACTACTTTTACTATATGGAAATACATTATAGTCTTGAGCACTAACCATTCTGTTTTGTGTATAATAAACCTGCGATGCATTCTTTTTAATATTTGAAATGCTTTCTGTAGGTAATCCATTATTAACTGCTGTTTGTAATGCAAATGTAATTTTAAGATTGTAATTTACACCTTGTTGATTAGTATAAGGAATAGTAACTGTTTTATTTCTCATTTCCTCTGGCTGTATCATATAGTTTTCACCATCACTGGTTCTATACCATGTTCTATAAACTCCTGTTGGAATTCTTCCAAAATTACCGTCTGTAAATTTAAATCTTACTTGATCGCCAAATAAACTTTCTACAGCATATAAGTCTCTTGTATTGGCTTGTTGGGCATTAAAGTTTACAGTTTGTCCTACAGTATTAGGAATTTGTGTCCACTTGCTTATAACTGAACCTGTAGGCCTAATTTCCTGTAGCCATAAATCTGTTTGGTTAATACCGTCTACTTCTAAATCTTGTGTTCTACTAGGTATAGGTGTTGTAAAATTAAATGTTTTTGACGTTAGGGTTCCTTGTTTAAACATTACAAAAAATCCAGAATTGTTACTACTAATCCCCAATCCGTCGTTTCTATAAATTATACCAAAACTGTTTAAAGGATCAGGATGCCTTTCGTAAAAGTATGAGCCATCTATAAAGTCTGCATCTACAATTTCAAAATTTCTTTTACCACCTTGGACCGATGATGTAAATGGAAAGGCCTGACTTGCACTAATTTGTCTAACAATTCTATATATTTCTGTAGTAATATTGTTTACTTTTCCTTTTTTAGATGGTGACGTAAATCTATTTGTATTGCTTAATGCAGAATTTAAAATAGTTATAAATTGTTCATAAGCATCTGGATTGTTTGCATCGTCCCAAAATACTGGCCTATTGCTTATAGTATTTCCCAAACTGTCTGTAATGTTTTCGTTTGTTTCTATAGATACAATTTTTGCTAAACCTGATGCTGGTACATTTCTTCTTGGTGTGTATCCTAGCATTCTTGCAAGTTTAAATACACTATCTCTTCTTTCAGCAGTTTCTAAAAAATTTTCCCTGCTGTTCATATCCATTCTAAATGCTAACGATTGCGATACAAAAGCAATAAGTTCTATTATTGCAATAAATTCTGAACTTTCTATGTAATCGTTAAAATTTTCAGGAAAATTATTTCTTATATAATTTACCATTGCCAGTCTTAATGTGTTAAAATCATAAGACGTGAAGTCTACATTAGAGAAAGCCTTGTAGGCTATTTTCCAATCTTCTGCGGCAAATAAGTTATTTTGTCTTTCTGAATATGCCATTAGTTGTACTCGGTGTCACTTATAAATTCTAGAAACAATATATCCTCATTATTAGTTTGAACATATTTTAAAATTACTTCTGCTCTCACAGTATGATCTGCAGTAAAAATTAAAATATCTTTTACTTCAACTCTTGGATCTTTATCACAAATTCTTGTTATATCATCTCTAATTTCATCATCTGTAATAGTATCTTCTGGTTCCATTAGCAAATCATGAATAATAGATCCAAAATTAGGCTTCATTAGTCGTTCTCCTTTTCTAGTGTGGAATTCATTTAAAAGATCTCTTTTTATAAGTTCCTGATCGAAAAGACTATAAGGTGCTCTTATTTTGTCTACTGTACTAAATCCCTTGAATATTGTTGCCATACTGTTATTTATCATATTCGTTAAAACTAGTTATAATTGCTTGACAAATAAATATTAGCATGTATAATACAGATATGAAAAATGTGGTTTACATACATGGTGCAAATGCATGTCCTGATAATTTTAACTATTATACACTAAAATTACCAGAACATAGGTTTATTTCGCCTGAATACAGCATGGAAGATGATCCATTCGACGTAGTTGATACAATTAGACGTCAAATAGAAAAAGAATTTGGAAAAGAGCCTATATATCTAGTTGGTCATAGTTTTGGCGGACTACTTGCGGCCTGGTATGCTAGTGTGTATCCAAACAGAATAAAACATTTAGTTACGATAGCAACTCCTTGGCAGGGCACACCTGTAGCAAGAATTTTCGGGTATTTTTGGAGAAACAGTTTAATGTTTAAAAATACCAAACCAGGTGCAGAAGTATTAGCACTATTACAGGAAAAAAGATTTTCTGGACTACACACAAATATTGTATGTACAAAAGGTGCTAATCCTGTTGCAGGTTTAGGAGGTAAAGCAAATGATGGTATGATAGATTGTGACAGCCAAAGTGCTACACCACCTAAATTTAAATCTAGTGAAACTACCTTTATAGAAGCAGGTCATAGTGCTGTTTTGTTAAATAACAATGTAACAGACTTATTACATAAAACAATTTTTGGAAAAAAATAATGGCAGATATATCAACATTAAATGATACCTTAGAAGAAGAATTAAGACGTATGTTAGTTGAAAAAAATAACGAATGTCAGGTTCTAAAAAATCATATTAAATTGCTGGAAAAAAATATTAAAGATGAGCAGGATATGAAATATCGTGCTTATGTAAAAATTCAAGACTTACAAGACGAACTTAAAAAACAGTCTTAATATTTTAAACCTGGCATAGGAACTTCTGGGGGTGTGTATCCTGGATCTACAGGACCACCTATAACTATTTCGTCTAACGGATTGTTTAATCTATCATTTAGTCTTATCATATTTGATATATCGCCAAATTCCAAAAGTTCACCTCTTGCTTGTCTTGTTTTTAATTCTTGTAATGCTTCTCTTGTTAAACGTCTTAATTTAGCAGTTAATTGTTTCCAAGTTACTTTACTGTTCATATCATCTATATTGAATTCAATTTTAACAATATCAGGTGTAGTAAAAAGTTCCGCTTCGAATTGACGTCTGTGTATAAAATCTTGTCTTACTTTTGGTGTTTTAGATTCGCCCACTTGACCTGTTTTCCATCTTTGTAGCATTTGAGGTATAATATTATAACGTTTATTATTAAGTTCTCTTAGTACCCCACTTCTAATAAAATTACTAGGACCAATATGGCTACAAAAACTAGATAATGCCAATAATTGATTTTCGCATATAGGTACTTTTACATATTGTTTTACAGTTCTTGAACCAGATTGTAGTTTAGTCATCATTGTTAAATTTAAACCAATAGGTCCTAATCCATTAGCAAAATTTATCACTTTATTGCCTTTTTTATCCATTAAAATAATACTTGGTCCATCAAATATAGGTGTAATTCCTTCTTTGACAAGACCTTCTACTACTGATCGTAATACTTCCATTTCGCTGGGTTTAGCCATCTCCACCTCCCAATGCAAGTGCATTAGTAACATCATTAACCATGCCATTTAAATCATCTGATGACATGTTTGTTTTTGCCATTAAACTACTTGATAAATTACTTACATCTGTAACATTTTTAATATTGTCTATTCCTAAACTTTTAGTAACATCTCCAATTGTGCTATTTGCTAAATCGTTAATCATTCCCATAGGGTTATTTGCCATATCCATCAAACTATTTGCTTCTGCCATAATTCCATTAAAGTCTATTTGTAATTGTTGTAAATCAAACATATATTGATCTAAGTTAATACCATATCCTATTACATAATCACCAATTAAAGAATTTACAGTAGGTATGTTAATTGGAAATTCTACACCCAAAAGTCCTTGTAAATATCCTTCATAATTCATTAATGCATCTAGTTCACCTTGTAATGGACCAAGATTAAAATTACTTAAATTTGCTAATGAACTAGGATCATTTGGGTCTATTGAAGATAACAAATCTATCCCAGGTATATTAATTTTAGATATATTTTTTAAGAAGTTTGACATATCTTCTTCTTTTCTTTTCTTTTTAACTTCTTCTATAACTTTTTTAATTTCTGTTTTATAGCCTATAAATGGATCATTACTTGTAGTAGTTTCATCATCAACATCAGCACTTCCGTCTGTGGTTTCAGTCATCATTCCACTATTGGAGTCTGCTATTGCTGAAGAAACATAATGCCCTGCATAAGGCTCTGCAGTAGGCATAACACTTACAATACTTTGTACACCATCAAGTTCTTCTCTTTCACCATCTGTAGGCATTAAATTTTCTATGTTATCTCTATCAAAAGGAGGTGGTTCAGAACTGTAATCTGGATGATCTATCATACTCATACTTTTGGCACCTTTTCCAGGTAGTCCTATTTGTGGTACAATTCCAGCGGCACCTGGTGGCGAGTTAAGTAAAATTGGCACACCTGCTAATCCTATTCCTGCTGTACCAACTAAATTAAGTCCTGTTGTTCCTAATATTCCTACAGGACCTCCTGCTGAACTAATATTAATACCACCTACAGCATCTGTATCTCCTGCAGGAGGATTTTTTATAGTACTAATTATATCAATTTTTCTACCATCTGCGGCTAATCTGTTAGCCGCTTTTAAACTTAAATCTCCTGTATGTGCGTCTAATACTGCATTTGTTCCTGCTTGTATTGTTGTACCACTCACAGATTCTATATGTATAGAACCTCCAGAACCTATTGCTCCAGTATGTGTTTTCATGTCATAGCCAGGAGGCATACCAACATACTCTCCTTTTAGCATATCTCCTGCGGCTTTAAGTTTTAAATTTTTACCTGCTTCTATATTAACATCTTTATCTGCTCTAATGTTAAAACTGCCTTTTGCTCTCATGTTAATTGAGCCTTCACCAAATAGGTTAATACTGCCATCTTTAGATAATTCTACCCATGCTGTACCTTCTTTATTAATCAAGTAAATTATGCCTTCAGCATCGTTCATTAATATTTGATTACCACCTCCAGTACGCAATCTGATGTGCCTGTTTTCTGGTGTGTCGTCCATAACAAAACTATGTCCTGGTAATCTGTAACTTTCAGGATCATTTTTATCTGGAGATTGTGGGCCAGGTGTAAGTATTCCATAAACTTGAGGTGTGTCTGCAGATTTTATTCCATGCTTTGTAGTTCCTCTTACACCATCATTTACTAAGCCTTGTTTTACAAGTGCTTCTGCGGCATCTAAATATACAGGTCTAGGTTGGTCTGTGCCTTCCTGTGCAACTGGATCTATTAAAGATTTTTCTGTTGTAGGCAAACGGTAACCTGCGCCACTAGAATAGGTAAAATCGCTACCTGTACATGCAGGCATCATTGCTTGTTTTCCTAAAGGCCCTGGCACACAAGACACAATGTATGCATCAGATATATTACCACTAGCAAAACATACCAATACTATATTATTTCTATCAGGTGGTTGCATCCAGAAACCATAACTCTGTTGTGCTAGTTTGTAATCTCTAGGGTCTGCATCTTCCAGATTGTTTTCTGCGGCATTTGTAATACCTGCAAATGGAGAAGTCCATCGTACTTCTATTTCTCCTACTCTTAATTTTGTCTTTGGATCAGGTTCTTCATTAATATCTCCTGTTCCACCTAAAACAGACATATAAACAACTATTTTTCCATCACGACTATAACTTTTTGTAGATCTTACAACACCCAAATGGATGCCTGTTAATTTAAGTGATCCTACAGCATCAGATAGTCCACCTTTATTTTTGGCATCTTGATCTATTTCTGCTCCAACACCCATTAATCAGTGCCTCCATTATCTGTTGCAGGAACATTTCCTGGTAAATCTGCACTTGTGCCTGTGCCTACACCTATTTTTTCACCAACGCCTGATGTCTTACTTTTCATTCTTCCATCTACAATTTTTCTGACTTGTTCTATTTTTGCAGTTTCGTATTGAGGCATTCTGACAGCCTGTACATCATTTGTGTACATGCCACCGCTAAATTTTGATATTACTTTTGTTACCATAAATATTCCACTCATAGTATAGTTAAGGTGTCCGTAATTATAAAAGCCAGTATTCTGGTCCTCGTCGCTAATATCAAAATCTAACTTTCTTGGAGATTCTATCATTAACAAAAACTGATTACTTCCACTGCTGTATGCAATACCGCTCAAGTCTGTAAAGTCTGCTACAGGCGTATCTGATTCAGCACCTTCGTCGTTGTTGCTATCATAAAAATTGCCTTTACCCATGTACCATGGATCTCCTCTGATTTCCATGTCTATTTTCATATTTGATACAGCACCAGTTTTATAAGAATTCATTAAATGTGCAAACGTTGTTGCTCTTACAGATCCTCTTTCTACTTCTGCAATAGGACCCTCTCTGTATTTTAAAGGTCCAGCATCTACAACAACCTGCATTTTTTGTTCTATAAAATCGTCCAGTTGTCTTTCATATTCTGCTTCTATTCTAGGATCATCAGATTTACCTTCTAATCCAGGAAAAATTTCAGATGCAAATAAAGGCACGTTGCTAGTAATAGTGGTGTTGTCTACACTTGCATTTCCGTCTGATGAAGTTGATGATCCGTCCTGTGGTGAAATTTGAGATTTTACTAAAGTAGCATTTACAACTTGTTGTCCTATTTCTGATCTAGCCAATTGTTCAGCAAACTCATTTTTTAAAGCCTGGTTACCGCCTTTAATTGCTTCTACTACTGCATCTCCATTATCATATGCACCTCCCAAATACATTTCATTTGCAATGGTTTTAATAGATTGACCCAAACTGTCTGCAACATCTCCACCTGTTTTAAATAAATTTTCTATGTCAGATAAAAATTTGTTTGCTTTTTCTTCTTTATTTGATGCATCTGCTTCTGCCATAATACCAGGAACTAATCCTAGCATTTCTGTTTCATCTTGATTGACTTCTCTAGCACTTGCAAAAGCCAATTGTTCCCTATAATTATCTGAACCATAAAGTGGAGCCTTTAAGGCAAATGCTTCATTAAAAGACATATCTAATGTCATAATTTGATCATTAAGTCCTGTAAAGTAATACAGGTATTCTTTTGCTATTCCAAGTTCCTCTATTCTGGAGGCAATCTCTTCATGTGTAAGGGTCATACTTAATTCTTTTGTAGATATACCCACATCTGTTCTGGCTTCTTTAGTAAGTCTTACTCTGTATTCTATAGTAGGAATATACGTTTGCATTTTGTTGTCATATTTTTCATAATCGTAGTTCACAGTTTCTGTAACCTTAAACCAGTTTACAAAAGTTTTTGTTTTATCAACTTCTCCCTCTGGGTTTTCTGCATCTCTCATTCTTGTGGCAACATTAATTAAATCATAACTGAGACTCATTATAGACTCTATAATATCTCCTATGGCCGTTCCTGCAGTTGCATCTATAGTAACGTATGATGGAGTGCTTAAAACTGCTCTTACTTCTGCTAGTTCTTCTTCTGTTAGCACATGATCTGGGTCTGTATTTACGTCTTTATTGAAATCTTTAATAATTGATATTGCATCGTCGTTTTCACCCAGTAAATCACTAACTGTTCCTCCTGTTCCTGCTGTAACTCCTACTCCATATTCATTTTGATATGATGATTCTAATGTTCCCCTAGAGCCAAATGTACCAGGATCATATGTTGTTGTTCCAGCATTGACTCTGGTAGGATCAACATACAGAAAATTATCTATACCATCAGGTGCATACGCAGGATCGTATGATCCTGCATTTGCGGCACCTCTATCCATTGCATCGTCAAAACTGTCTCTATATCCTGAATCTTCAAATTCATCTATCCTGCCCTCGTAAGTGCCATCAGCACCTCTGTCGCCGCCTCTTAACTGATCATTTTTTTGATAAGGGTTATTTACTAAACCATCAAAGTTTATAAGATATGTGGGAATGTTTTCTTCTTTTTCAACACTATTCCTGTAAGCATGTTTATTACTTTGTTCTAATTTTTCTTCTAATGCATCCAGTAGTTCTGTAATGCTTTCCCCTGTAATTTTAATGTGCTCTTTGATTCTATTAAATGTACTAAATCTGCCTATATTGTCTTTAGGGTGGGCACTAAAATTATAAACAGCACCTTCAGGACCTATATTCATATCAAATTTTAAATATGCTAATTCATGTATATAAGGCCCAATAATATGTTCTGCAGTACCTCCTCCATTGTCTATATTTTCCACATCGTCTTTGTAACCTTTTAAACTTATTTCCAGAAAATAAGGTATGCCATTTGCCGCAGGTCTATTACCAAATGTTTCGCCACTTGCGGCACCCTCAGATACAAATCCACAAAAATTTCTTGCGGCCGCCATCCTGTCTAATAATGTAATACTTCCTGGTTCAGTAATAGTCCAATTAAAACTTGTTGTGGCAAAAGTGTCTTCTCCATCTGCAAAATGTTCTATTTCTAAATCATCTATAGTTAAATCAGTTGCACCAGTTTCTGCAATAACAACTATGTCATTAGGATCTGGTCTTTCAATTTTATATGCAATTTTTTCAACAGCAGTTTCGTCTATATTGGCATGCATTCTTGCTACTGCGTCTTTTTTCATTACAAACAGTCTTAAGTAATACATTGGAACTTGATAACTGTCCATTACATTACCTACTACTCTGTTTGGTAAATATTTTCCCTGTTGTACTGCCTCATGTAAAACATTATCTTTGTAATGATCTGCATTGTCGCCTTTTAGTTGTTCTTCAAGAAACTCTTCTGTGAAACCAGATTTTTTAGAATCAAAATCTTTTTGTATTTTTGCGTAATCTTCTTCGTCTATAAATTTTAATACTTCAGCATTATCGTTGAACCATGTCTGATAGTCTTCTAAACTGGTCTGCGCCTGTGCATCTGCAACCAAGGACTGTGCAGATGCCTCAGATAAAACCATATCACCTACTAAATTATCTCGCTCATTTAATGTTGCATCAAATAAACCTACACTATATGAATTTCCACCGCCTGATACTTCTCCTGTACCTAAAAATGGTTGCTCTGTATTGTAGTAAGCATTTTTACTAGCCAGCCATGTCTTGTATTCTTCAGTAAATGGTCGATAAGTCGACATACGGATTTTTTTGGTTTTTGTACCAGTAAAAGCCTTTCCAGGAACATAGGTGGTAGTATCATCAGCCATTTTAACCTCCTGTTGCTCTTATAACACTTTCTGCAGATGGTAATGCGATAGTTACTCCAGTTTTAAAATCTCTTATTGGGTCCACAATTATGTCAGGATTTCTAGTAGCAAATACCCACCATAGTTCAGATGTTTCATATAATTTTGAGGCCAACAAATCAGGTCTTTCATTGTAATCTGCTTCTATAGTGTAAACCTCATCACTAACACTACCAGGTAATGACGGTAAATCGTTCATGTCTAAAAACATTCCCTGGAAAAGTTTTGGTGCTCTTATAAAACTGTTTCTGTTATATTTTGCCATTTTTACATAAATCCATCTTTATAAAGTTTACCTGCTCTAAAAGCCTCTAGGTCATATTTCTCTCTGACTTTCTTAGGTGTATATGCTGGAGCAAGGTCTACCATTATGTTTGTTCTTGTAGGTACAAATGTGGTTTGACTTTCTCCGCCTATTGCAGAAACCACTGGAATATAGTCAACACTATCAGGCAATTCTATTGAGAAACTTCTCATAATAACTGGTACTTTATTAAATCCATGATCTCCCATGTACTCAAAAATTAGTACAGGAGGTGGTGTACCATATGTTTCTTGCTCTATTGCCGCTTCACCAAAATAACTTTTTGTGCATGTTCTTATAAAATGCATCACTGCAAGAAGATATTGTGCTTCATATATGTCGTTTGCATAAAATTCTGCAGTTACTGGTAATGGGGGTGGTCTGCTGTTATTATATGTGTAAACAGGATAATTCATTCCATGGCCCAAATGTTCATTGTAGTCAACTTGTCCTGCAAGATAAATTTGAGGTGTTGTTTGCCAAACCATACCGCCTATTTTTTTAAGAGGATCCATTAAAAATACATTAGTGCCTTCTGGGTCCATTCTGCCATAAAATTGTTCTATCCCCATATTTTTAGGTCTTAGTCTGGCTCTCCAATCATAACCTGTGCCTTGTTTACCTTTACCTTGTTTAATAGATAATGCACCTGCACTGGCTACCTGGTCTCTTAAATCGCCGCTACTATTTGCAATAGCAGATAAAAAATCATTATCTTGATAGTTTTCTATTCCACCGCCAAGGCCTGGGAAAATTGAGCCAACAAGACCAGAAATACGTGGGTCAAGTTTACCCATCTCTTTACCGATTTTGTTATTTAAAAAGCCATTTACTGATTTAAAAAATTTCGACATTTTATCTCCTGTATAGGTATTTATCATATTCATTAAAACTTGTTTTAATTGGCCACTTTTACTAAATACTAATTGACATACACAAAAGACTGTGTATAATACTAACAATATAAATGAACGATAATTTTGAGGAGAGTAAATGGCACAGCCTAAGAAAGTCAATTATCTAAATAATAAAGATATCCTAAAAGAAATTCACAAGAGCAAAATGACATTTTGTTATTTGTCTGATGAAAAATACAGCGAATTTGACATCATACTTACTGATGTTAAAAAGATTAATAGAAATAGTATAAAAGCCGCAAGAGAAAACAAAGCCGCCAAAATGCAACAACAAGCATATCAGGCCGCAATGGCAGAGCATGATCCTAAAGACTACAAAAACAAACCTAAGCAAAAGGAGTTTTTGGTAGATCCTAAAAGTATTGCAAAAGAGGATTTAGTTTTTCGTGTAATGACTATGGAACATATACCTGAGGAACCAGGCAGGAAGAAAAATCCTAAAACTGAAGCAGAGTTTTTGGCAAAAGTAAATTTTCCTTCTTTTAAACATTATGCTTATGTAAATGATGAAGTAACTGAAGTTGTAAGAAGTCATTGGATGGGCAGTTTAAGTAATGGTAAATTTAATTGTGAGCATGGTAAAATCACAAACAAGTTAGGACACATGTTCCTAAAACTTGTAGAAAGATATAGCCACAGAGCAAACTGGAGAGGTTATACTTATGTTGACGAAATGAGAGGTCAAGCATTAGTACAATTAAGTTATATTGGTTTACAATTTAATGAAATGAAATCAGATAATCCATTTGCATATTATACTGCCGCAGTTAATAATAGTTTTACTAGAGTTTTAAATTTAGAAAAACGTAATCAGACTATCAGAGACGACATCTTAATTGAGCAAGGTCACTTGCCTAGTTATGGTAGACAAATTCAACATGAGGACGAAATGAGACTCATGAGAGAACAAGCAGAAGCATCTGAAACACAAGAATAATTTATGGCCCAACTTTTTAAGAATGCGGCCTGCTTTACTGACATACATTACGGACTAAAGCAGAATAGCCGTGTACATCTAGACGACTGTCACAGATTTGTGGATTGGTTTATTGAAGAAGCCAAAGCCAGAGACTGTGAAACATGTATCTTTTTGGGAGATTGGCACCATCATAGAGCAAGTGTAAATGTAGCAACAATGAATGCAAGTATTAGAGATCTTAAAAAGATTAATGATGCTTTTGAAACAGTTTACTTTATACTTGGCAACCATGATTTATATTATAGAGAAAAACGTGATCTAAACAGTATCGAGTTTGCAAGAGATCTTGAAAACTTTGTTATGATAGATGAGCATTTTTTACAAGATGATGTAGCAATTATACCTTGGTTAGTAGGAGACGAACATAAACAAGTTGCTAAAATGAAATGCAAATATATGTTTGGACATTTTGAGTTGCCTTATTTTAAAATGAATGCAATGGTAGAAATGCCAGACCATGGTGGTATTAAAGCAGAGCATCTTGCAGGTCCAGAATATGTTTTTAGTGGCCATTTCCATAAACGCCAATACAAAAATAATATACACTATATGGGAAATGCTTTCCCACATAATTATGCAGATGTTGACGATGACGATCGTGGTGCTATGTTCTTAACATGGGGCGAAGAACCTATATATGTAAACTGGGCACAAGGTCCTAAGTACAGAGTTTTTACACTTAAAACACTATTAGATAATCATCAAAACTTGCTAGATGAATATACTTATGCAAGAGTAAAACTAGACATCAGTATCAGTTACGAAGAAGCAAATTTTATTAGAGAAAAATTTGCAGAACAATATAATGTTAGAGAACTACAATTACTGCCTATTAAAGAGGAAGAAGAATTTGAGGGAGGAGATATAGAGTTCGAAAGTGTTGATCAGATTGTTATTCAACAACTGGAAACTATAGAAAGCCAAACAGTAGAAAAAGACAAACTTATAGACATTTATCAGAGCATTGAGATAGAATAATGTTAAAGATCAAAAACGTATCAGCAAAGAATTTTATGAGTGTTGGAAACAATACACAGGCAGTAAACTTTGATGGTTGCCAACTAACTCTTGTGCTAGGCCATAATCTGGATATGGGCGGAGATGGTAGCAGAAACGGTACAGGTAAAACAACAATTATAAATGCTCTCAGTTATGCTCTGTATGGAGATGCACTAACAAATATCAGAAAAGACAACCTAATAAACAAAACAAATGGCAAAGGCATGATTGTTACTGTGGACTTTGAAATACAAGGTGTGCAATACAGAATTGAGAGAGGTAGACGTCCTAATATATTAAAGTTTTTTATAAACGGTGAAGACTCTTTGGACCAAGAGCAACAGGGAGATAGCAGAGAAACACAAAAAGAAATAGAGAAAATTATAGGTTTCCCCCACTATATGTTTAAGCATTTAATAGCATTAAACACCTATACAGAGCCCTTTTTGAGCATGAAAAACAACGATCAAAGGGACATGATAGAGCAATTACTGGGTATAACAGAGTTATCTCGTAAAGCAGAAGTGTTAAAAGAAAGGCAAAAAAACACTAGAGACAGCATAAAAGAGGAAGAAATACGCATAAATGCAGTAGAAGAAAGCAATAAACGTATAGAAAAAAACATAAAAGAAATAGAAAGTCGCAGTAGAGCATGGGAAAAGAACAAAGAAGACAAGATAATTGAACTAGGAGAAGCCATTGTTAAACTGGAGGAAATAGATATTTCTACAGAAATAGACAATCATAAAGTATTATCTACACTAAAAGAACAGCAACTTAAAAAGAAAAATTTAGAGCAAGAGCATAACAGATTACAAACATCTCTGAACAGAAGTTTGGAAAAAATTGATGAACTTAAAAGCAATTTAGAGAGTGCAAAAGAAGGTGTATGTCCTGCATGTGGACAAGATACAGCACATTTAGAAACACATGAAGAATATACAGAAGAATTAAAAGAAAAGATTGATACAGAACAAGATTATTATAACGAAATATTTTCTAGATCACAACAACTAGATGAAGATTTAGATGAGTTTGACAACTTACAAGATGAGCCTACAGTATATTATTCCAAACTGGAAGAGGCATTACAACACAAACACAATGTGGAAACAATGACAGAACAATTACAGGAAAAAGCATTGGAAGAAAATCCTTATGTGGAACAAATAGAAGGCTTACAAAGTTCTGGCATACAGGAAGTTAGTTTTGAAACCATGAACGAATTAACGTACTTACAGGAACATCAGGACTTTTTATACAAACTGCTAACCAGCAAAGACAGTTTTATCAGAAAGAAAATTATAGATCAAAATATTGCATATTTAAATCACAGACTTGCTTACTATCTGGAAAAACTAGGCTTGCCACATGACGTAAAATTTGCAAGTGATTTAGGAGTAGAGATCACAGAGTATGGCAGAGATCTAGACTTTGATAATTTAAGCCGAGGAGAACGTAACAGACTGATACTTGGTTTAAGTTGGAGTTTCAGAGACATGTATGAAAGTTTAAACAGGCCAATGAACCTGTTATGTATTGATGAACTTATTGACAGTGGCATGGACAGTATGGGTGTGGAAAATGCTTTAAGTGTTCTTAAAAAAATGAACAGAGAGCAAGGCAAAAACATCATGCTGATATCACACAAAGAGGAACTTGTTGGTCGTGTAAATAATGTATTAACCGTTGTAAAAGAGGGCGGGTTTACTGCATATAACACCGACACTGAGTATGTTAATTGATATACATTTTGGAAAAGACAAATCCTACACATTAACCTATAAAATCTACGACACAGAACACGGCAGACTTTTCTATGACAGAATGAAAAGTCAGGAAAACAATCTGATCAGCAGAAAAGAATTTTATGGATTTGGAGAAACAGAACAGGACATTTTATCTGAATTGGAAAAAATAAAAAGTTTTGTTGCTGACAGATTACCAGATAAAAAACTTGGAGACGATTTAAATGTTTTGCATAGTGAGTTTGTGGATCTTCATAATTATGCAGAACAAAATGATCCTGAACTATATGAAGTACTCAGAGACTTCAACTACAGAATACACCACTTAGAATTTTTACAAAACAAACTGGAAAGTTCTACAATATACTTTATGTGCGATGGTGATGCAGGTGTCTCCCTGCCAGATTCTGCTTTGCAGGATTTTACAATATCCAGAGAGCCTGGAAAATTATACATGTCATATCCGCACGTGGGTAAATCATTTTACTCTGTGTTTTTAGATAACGATCTGGAAATTACTCCAGATCAGATAGAGTGTACAACACTTATGCGTAATACTCTGTTTATGTGGTTTGGAAAAGGTGTTTACGACACAGACAGCAAACACAATGCACAAATGCGTAGAATGATGAATTTTTATCTGAAAGTCCAGGAAAAAATGCCATACGATTTCGATGATAAAAGATTAACTATAGGAAACTTATTATTAGGAGAAGCAATTGATATGCCTGATAATATAGTGGAAATACTGGAAAAGCACAAATATCTATATAGTTGGAAATGTAAATAGACACTTCGTGTCTTTACAAACTACGTTCAATCACTTCGTAAACTTCGTTCCTTCACTTGTTTGTAATTTTTTATTTAAGACCGTTATCATGTATTTTGGAGTCATAACTCACCTATACAGGCGAGTAATGATGTCATCATGTGATTTCTTCATCATCTCAATCTCGGGTGCTACTAGGAGGCGGTAAGCCTTGTCCCCCCATACACTACCGTCACTGGTGTCTTACGGGAGCCACATAACCTTAATGAGTTTAGTTATGTAACTAACAGGTTGCTTTTTCTCAGAGCCTGTATCCTTTAATACTGTTTGTCGTGTGCTGTATCTCATTTGCCGCCATACATACTAGAGTCTCGCACCGGGTGTCTCCATTGCCGGATTGTCAAAGTAATCGATATTATGTGCCTCGATGGGGTGGTGTATGGACCTATGTGTTGCCTTGTGTGCCGTGTGTGCCTTAATTTATGCCTAGCACACCTACTTATATATGCTTGAGTGACTCTTTAAGAATTTTTGAACCGCCTACTCTCACATTGATAATGCCGTTGTAATATTCATCTGTAAGTAAAACTTTTCTTTCAAACTGTTCTTGTGCTTCTAGATAACTTGCAACGCCTCTACTAGGACAAAAATGAAGTATTTCTCTGATAAAATTTTCTTCTCCTAGTTTTTCTAAATCTGCTTTTAAATGATCCGAACTACCCCAATATTCTCTCCAATCACTTTCTTTATATCCACGTCTTTTATTCTTTTTGCCTTTTAGCGGAGGTTTAGTAGTTTTAAATTTAGCAAGTTTTTTGCCAACGTATTTCATATCATTTGTTTTATTAGTAATCAAATACACAAATGCTTCGCAATTTTCTGGAAGTGTATCTACTTTTTTATTATTATAATACCAACTCATTACAGTTCTTCATTTGTGGGTTTGCCTGCTTTTGCTTTATAAAAGTCCTCTAGTGTTTTAATAACTAATTGTCTTTGTGGCATTGGCATTTCCCAGGCTTCATTAAAACTCAAAGAACCATTACAAAAAATTACCATTTGGGTAATTTCTTTATTAATGGCATTTGATTCGTCGTTCAGCCTCCTAAGGTATGCCACTACCTCCTCTGGCTCAGATCGTGCTAGGAAGCCGTGAAAAAATTTACGGTATTAAAGTTTACAACAGATTCAAAAGTTTCGGGACAACCTTTTTCAATACATGATTCTCCAACTGTTAGTTCCATTTTCTTTTGTATTCCTATATTACCAATTTCTTCAATAAATGACTCTAGTTCTGTGCCTATACGAGCATCAGCATTTTCTAAAAATTCTCTTATATGCTCTTCATTACTAACTACTAGTGGCTCGTTGTCGTCTGTTGCTGGTATTGTTATGCTACTAATACTATCTACTAGTATATCAAAATTAAGACTTGCAAGTTCAATAAAGTTTTTATTAAATGCTTTAATTTTATCCATCTCATCTTCTATGGCATCTATTGATTGCAAACTTCTACTACTTCTAAAATTTGCCACACCAGCCTTAACAGAGGTTTCGTAACTAAATGGTTTCATACTAATAAGCAAACCTGTGTCTGTTGTAAATTCATAATTTTTATCTAAGGTATCCATACTAGAAAGAACAACTTCAGCACTTAAAACTGCTGTTGTATTTTCTCCACATGCAGGACATGGTGCACCAACTTCTAACTCGTCTCCATAAGTTGCGGCCTGTACAGCAACCAGTAATGCATCTATATCATTAGAAACTAATTTACGTGGCTTTTTGATTGCTGGAATACAACTCATAAGCACAGTAGCAACTGCTTCTCCATTTAATAACGCATCTGGATTTTTTAGCATTATTTCATCTTTAGCAGTCATAGGAAAAACTGGAAGTTCTCCACTTGATGGCATTTCAAGAATATCTTCACTGTAAAATTTACCAGCACTAGGTAATCCAGTATAAAGTTTAGGGGTCCTAAAATGACCTGCTAAAGGATTATTGTTATTTGACATATTAAAACTCCTGTTAATAAATCTGATAAATAGTTTTATAAAACAATTATCAACAACTATTTATCACAGTAAAATACGTTGTTTATGGAATTTACGGAATGGCGCAGATAGAAGTAGAATATGGGGACGGTGAAAGGCTATTAATTGAAAATGATGTAGCAACAGAAAGAACTTTAACCCAACTTGCAAAAAACATGGATGGTCTTGGCAACACTATAAAGGGTGTTATGAGAGACCTCATGAAACAGTCTGGCAAAAACGATGAAGAAATTAAAAAGGCTATAGATGATAATGATCCTAAAAAAGTTGTTCAGGTAATTGAAGAACAAACAGAAAACGATAATAAAAATACAGAAACAACAGTTAATGCCTTTAATAAGGCTCAGGCTGAGGCAAACAGGCAAAGAAAAGCACAAATTAAGGCTCAACAGGATGCTAAAAAACTTGCCTCCAATTTTCAAAGAAGTATGGGAGACAGTTTTTCATTTTTTGGAAGTCTGTTACAAAAATTAGTTACTGGCTTATTTGCTGTAGGTGTTACTGGTGTTGGAGTATTCTTTTCTTCTATACAAAATTTAGGTAACGGTCTAAAAACACTTACTGATGTTGGTGGTGCTTTTGGAGATGTACAAAGACAAGGTACAATATCCACTGTTGAAAATATTACAAAATTAAACCAATTGGGTTTAACAACTGATCAAGCAGTTTCATTATTGGCAAACTTTTCACAAACAGCCGCAGTTCTTGGACAAAGTGCAATACCCAGATTAAATCAACAGTTTTTAAAACTTACAGAATTTGGTACTGAGTTAGGTGTAGCACTAGATGATGCAACACAGTTTTTCCAAGAGGACTTGGCATTTAGGACAAGCATATTATTAAGAGACAGAATTAATCAGTTTGAAACTGCCAGAGCATCTGAACAGAGTATAAAAAATCTCAGAATGTTTTCAACACTTTTGGGAAGAAGTGCTGATGATTTACGAAACGAATCCAGATCTATTATAGACAATGACAAAGCATTTCAGCAGTTACTGGTTACACTAGGACCTCTGGGAGAGGATGTTGTAAATGCCACAGACAGTTTATTCCAGGGTCTTAAAGCCGCAAACATACCAGATGAAGTTCTAGGCGGTATTTTAGAAGTTGCTACAATTGGTTCAGAAGCGGCCAGTGATTTTATTAATGCATTAGGTCCTTTTGCTCCTGAACTCAGAGATGAATTAACTGGATTGGGAATGGCTATCAGAAATGGTTCCATTACAATGGATCAGGTACAAAGCAGGGTGTTAGGAGTTCTTAATGCAGTAGAAACCACAGACACTGGTAATTTAAAACAGTTGGTTGCCGCCCTGCCAAATGATCTCCAACAGGTTGTACAGCAATTAATTGGTTTCTCAGTAGATGCCGCTAATGCCAGAGAAAACTTCAGAATGGGAGAAGTTGCAGGTAGATTTAGTGACATACAACGTGCAATGACAAACTTTGAAAATGTTCTTAAATTAGGACAAGGTGCTTTAAGTACGTTTAAAAATTCTTTAGTACTAGGTGCTGAAAGTGGCTTAAAACAATTTGCAGATGCATTAGGCTCAGCCAGTGATGCAAATTCCAGGCTTTCACAAATTGCTAGTAGAGTTGGTGAAACATTAGGTAGTATTTTTAATAGATTTGTACAGAGAATATTTGGCGGTAATTTTGTAAATAATTTTGATGCCACTCTTAATAACATTGTAAACGGACTCAATAGGTTTGGAGATAAACTTATTGATTTTGTGGAAGATGTCATGGAAGGGTTTTTCGATAGTAAAGGACAATTTGACCTAATAGGTGGCCTAACAAATTATCTAGTAACGGCTTTAAGTGCCGCACTTGCAATACTCATGGAGGCTCTTGTTGTAGCAATTCCGGCATTCTTTGGTGCATTATTTTCTAATCCTCAAGTAATTGGCGGTCTTGTAGTTGCATTTGGGGTCTTATTAGGTGCCTCGGCAATTTATGCCGCTATTTCAACAGCCATGATGGCATTGTGGATGAGTGTAGGCCCAGGTATGTTGACATCCTGGAATCTCTTAATGACAAAAATGGCCGCAAGAGGCATGGCCGCCGGCGGAGGAATTTTTGGCAAAGGAATGGGCGGTCGATTGATGAAAGGAGGCGCATTTGCCTTAGGAGGAATGGCTGTTGGAGCGGTCTCCAATGCTGGAAGTAATGCACTTGGAGAGACTACAACAGGTGGACGTGTAGTGGATACGTTAGGTGATGTAGGTCAAGGTGCTCTTTATGGTGCGGCTATAGGTAGTGTAATACCTGTGATAGGCACAGCCGTAGGTGCCGCAATAGGTGGAGGTCTTGGTCTTTTAAAAGATATCTTTTTTGACGATGATGGAATAGCCAGTATTAATAAAAAGAAAACACAGGAAAAACAATTAGAAGTTGCAGAAAAACAGCAACAACAACTGCAATATGCACAGGTACAACAACAACGTAATAGAGGCGGTTTAAGTCTCAGTTTCTTAGGTGCCGCCGCAGGTGCAGAATCCATGGGCGGTATGACTGTTGGTGAAGCAAGAGAAATAGACGAATTATCTAGTGAAGCCAAAATATTAACATTAGCACTTGCAGAACTAAAAACATCAAATAAAAAACTAGATACTCTAGATAGTTCAATTAAACAGATCTAATCAGTAATCCAAAAATACTTGACAGTATCCGATAAATAGTATAAAATAATATGTTAAAGGATTCTATATGAGTTGGAGAAAATACTTTTCATCAGTAGACAACAGCGGTCTACCATTAAACGTAACAGGTCAACGCAACAGCGAAGGCGGTCCTGGTGCGGCTACTAGTAGATATGCAAGTTGGTTACCTGAGGTATATGCAGGAAGTCCTAACAGACTTATGCGATATATTCAGTATGATCAAATGGATACTGACCTGGAAATTAACTCTGCATTGGACACTATGTCTGAATTTGGCACACAGGAAGATGATTATACTGGTTTGCCATTTGCAATAAATTATAATACAGATCCTTCTGATACAGAAAATCAGATCCTTAACAAATCTCTTACTCAGTGGTGCAGACTAAATGAAATGCACAAAAGAGCATACAGAATATTCCGTAGCACAATTAAATACGGAGACCAATTTTTTATTAGAGACCCACAAAGTTATAAACTGTATTGGATAGATCCTGCAAATATAGAAAAAGTTATTGTAAATGAAAGTCAGGGCAAAAAGATACAGACATACTTTATTAAAAATTTACAGCCAAACTTTGAAGATCTGGTTGCCACAGATGTAGCACCATTACATAGCAGACCTTATGGTGCAGGTGGTGGACTTGCAAGTGGGTATAGTACAGTAAACAGTAAATCTAACAATTATATGACAGGTGCAATGGATGGAGTTGACCAGGGTGTGCCTGTAGATGCAAAACATATTGTTCATGTTAGTTTAACAGAAGGCATGGATCACAGTTGGCCTTTTGGTGTTAGTATTTTAGAACCTGTTTTTAAAGTTTTCAAACAAAAAGAACTATTAGAAGATTCAATTATTATATACAGGGTACACAGAGCACCAGAAAGACGTGTGTTCTTTATTGATGTAGGTAATATGCCTCCACACAAAGCAAGGCAGTATTTAGAGCAAGTAAAATACGAAGTACAACAAAAACGTGTACCAAACAAAAAGTCAGATGGCACAAGTGTTGCCGATAGTGCCTATAATCCAATGAGTATGTTGGAAGATTACTTCTTTGCCACAACAGCAGAAGGCAGAGGCTCAAAAGTTGATACATTACCAGGTGGAGAAAACTTGGGACAAATAGATGACTTAAGATACTTTAACAATAAACTTTTAAGAGGTTTAAGAGTACCTAGCAGTTATTTGCCAACAGGACCAGAAGATGGAAGTAGTGTTTACAACGACGGTAAAGTGGGTATTGCTTTTATTCAGGAATACAGATTTGCAAAGTATGTGGAAAGACTACAAAAGCAAATACAAGAGGACATGGACGATGAGTTTAAAATGTTCCTCAAACACAGAGGCATCGAAATAGATAACGGCGACTTTTATATTACATTTAACAAGCCAATGAACTTCAGTAGTTACAGAGAACTACAATTAGATCAGGAAAGAGCAAACCTATTTAATACACTTGCTCCTACACAGTTCCTAAGTAATCAGTTTAAAATGAAAAAATATCTTGGACTTACTGAAGATGAAATGAAAGACAACGAAGCATTATGGCGTAAAGAAAACGGATACGAAAAATTTGCAGATGGTGATAAAAATATGGACCTCAGAAATATTGGTGTAAGACCAGAACCTGATGTAAATGTAGATCCAAACACAGAGATACCACAAGACATAGTTCCAGAACCAGATACACCAGAGATAAATACTGATATACCACCAGAAGGCGGTACTGATTTAGATGCTGGAGAGCCATTATAATGAGACTTATAGAATTTTACAATCCTGAATTTGATGAATTTCAGCGAAGAAATAAAGAAGATAGCAGGAAGCCTAAAATGACTTTGGAAACTTTAAGTAAATTGCGTAAAGCAAGAGAAATAAAAAGAGCCGAAGAAATAGAGCATGGTAAGTTTCAGAAAGTGATGTATGCTAGTCCTAGTGCCGATGCAGGTGTTGGTGGCATTATATAAAACAGTTTTTAATTTTTATTCCTATTATATAAATATTATTTAGGATTTT
>CEQY01201805.1_pt1 | contig 44076 bp, 48 predicted proteins | sample 361391 | NCBI WGS metagenome assembly CEQY01 (sample SAMEA2621075, study PRJEB7988) | marine metagenome | isolation source: saline water (ENVO:00002010), including | reverse complement strand
ATTAAATCTTATAGGCATCCTTTAAATAGAAAAAAATATGTCTATCTCACGCGCAAAGGAGATGAGCAGTTTATTGCTGAACATAACAGAACTCAAATTGATGATAAATCTTTATTCCATGATCTCCTTGTTTCAGAGATATCTAGAAGCTTTAAAAATTTAGTTTGGATAAATGAAGCAGAATTAGAGCATACCTTTAAAAATAAAAGAAGCTTTAGTGACTCCACTCAAGTCATACCCGACGCTAGATTCTACATTAGAAAAAGGTTTTCATTACTAAGTATTGCTTTTGAACTAGAACTCACTCAAAAAGAAAAGACAAGAATAGAAGAAAAAGCAAAACAATATATCATCAATTCACAATACGACTTTGTTTTATATTACTTCACAAAGCCTACTGTTGCCGACACTTACAGAAAAATAATCAAAGAAATTTATTCAGGTAAAAAATATAAAAAATTTCTTTTTGTCGTTGATATGAACCCAGTCAGATCTAATAAAGATTGGCGGGAGCTGGAGATTATACATAAAGACAGTAAAGTTCCCCTCGCTGAATTCTTTGAGAGTCTGCATCAATAGTAATGCGATAAATGATAAATACTACAGCGATACTAAGGAGATAAAGATTAATAGCATAAAAGTGGTTTGCTCGCCAAATCGTTTAAATCACTTAGCTTTTTTCGCACGAAAATTGACCTCCCTCTCTCTACCAGTATTCGATATGGAGGTCAGTTTTAGTGCGAGGTTTGAAATGTTAATTCGTTAGGCGAGCAATTATTTAAATTAAGAAAGGAGTTATTTGAGATTTAGAAGAATGAAATAAAGAAGGAAGAAAGTGATTGATAATGAAAGCAACATTGTTGAAATTCAATGAAAGGGAAAGATTTATAAGCTTTAAGGTTTTAAATATACAGGAGAGATAAATATGACTTACAATGATGATCAATTGAGGTATACTGGACGTGCTGGAAGCATGATGAATGCTGCTAGCTTGCTCTTTGACAATAAAATAAATCAGATAGAAGACGAGAACGTGATTTGGCTAGATACCAAAGAAGCCGCCAAATTTTTACGGATCACACCTAATGCTCTTAGAATTTTAGTCCATAGGGCCCGGGTTCGTGCGTACAAATTAGGATCAAGGCTCAGATTTAAGAAAAATGACCTATCGCTAGTCCTTACCCTTAAGGAGGATTAGTATGCCAATTTACGAAGACAATACCAAAAACAAAAAAACCTATACGGTTGTGGTTAACGCCAAAATCAAAGGTAAACAGTATTACAAGAAAAGGCGTGGAATCACATCCATGCATAGAGCTAAACGCGTTGAGACGGAGCTAAGGCTCATGATTGAGCAATATCGGCAGTATCCAAAACGCTTCATTTTTAAAACGTGGGTAGAGCGTTGTATTGATCAAATGAGTTTACAGTTTAAAAAGAGCACGATCATTGGATATAAATCCAATCTTAATAAATGGGCCATCCCCGTCTTTGGAGAACTCTTTCTAGATGAAATAACCAGCTCAATGATTCATGATCTTATATTCAATCACATTAAAGGTGTCTCTTTACACGCTAGAAATGGAGTGCTTAAAAACTTAAAACGTATTTTTGAGATGGCCATAGACGAAGGAGTTCTGAATAAAAATCCGGCTAAGATAATTAAAATAAAATTACCTGATGCTAAAAATGCGGTTTTGAACAAAACTGAAATCGATACTCTTCTAACCAAAGCGAATGAGGCCAACCATAATTATTATCATCACTGGGTGCTTGCGCTCATGACTGGGATGAGAAAAGGTGAACTTCATGCTTTAACTTGGATGGATATAGACTTTGAAAATAAAGTTATAGCGGTGACTAAAAGCTGGAATCCTAAAGATGGACTAGGCCCAACTAAAAGCACTAAAAACCGCTACATTCCTATCTCAAATGAACTTCATAAGTTTCTGATTAAACTGAAGTCCGATAGTTTTAATGAAAACCAAAAAGTTCTTGAGGATACAAAAGGATGGAATACAGGTGATCAGTCGATTGTTTTAAAAACCTTTTGCAAAGAGATAGGTATCACCCCTATTCGCTTTCATGATCTTAGAGCGACCTTTATAACGCAGTTGCTATTGCGAGGAGTATCGCTTGCTAAAGTTATGAAAATAGTGGGACACGCCAGTATAAAGACCACCATGGGATACCTGAGATTAGTCGCTCAAGATACCCAAGGAGCAACAGAGGAGCTTGGAATAACTCTCCCAAGCAAAGAGAGACTTGATAATGTAGTCAATCTCTTTGATAAGTAAACCAGTTTCCATATGTTGCCGAAGTTGAATGAGTCAAACAAATATGGTCGGTTACAATCTCAACGATCAGCCGCTCCATTTTTATTTCCAGCTTTTTATCATTTCCAGATTCTGTTGAATGGGAAAATAGTGATCGTTTAACAAATGTCCCTCTAATAATAAAACTTTCTGCTTAATCTTTGCTAGCCAATAGCTTGTTGTCTGAGCTTGTAATACTTTACTTGCTAAAAAATTTAGTCTTTTGATTTCATTGAGATGATTTTCAAAGCTTTTCGGCAAAAGCTGTGGAATAGTATCATAATAGATGGGAGAGAATTTACCTGTCCAAGGCCTATAAATCCAACGTAAATTATCTATAATCACCGAATGATATGAGCCAGTAATACTTACAATCGTCAAATAAGATACAAAATCATCTAAGTTTATATACTCCGGGTTAAACGAGTTTAAAAAAAATTTCCATTGTGATAGAGCATTGAAATTCTCTAAGTTAGGCCTAGCACTATAAAATACTAATTTATGAGAATTAATTGAATCTTTAATATCTTTATCCATAAAGGGACTAGATATCGAACTTTCAGAGGAAACGAGACCCAATTTCCAAGAATTATTTTGGCCAATGATGAATGCCCCACTTAATCCATTATGCTCTAAGGCATCAGGGGTTATTTTTTCATAAATCAAATAGTTTTCATGCTTCTTTTTATTAACTATCAAGTTGATCAACTTAATTTTTCGGTGAAATAAGTTTAGCCGTTTTGATAGCCTTTGCCCTAGGACTTCTAGTTCACTGTGTTTATCATCAGCTCTTACAAGAGAGAAGTTTTTCATCCCATAACATGTGCCCTGACTTTTAATCTTTATATCAAAAGATTTACGTTCGTCTCTCCAATGTTTATGTAAGTCGCCATGGATACTGAAGATAACTTTGAACTTTGATTTTTCACAGGTAATCACTCCATGATAATTTTTGAGTTCTTTATCAAGCCTAAAATTTCGTTGTTTTAAATCAGCAATATCTTTCGAGAGTTTTAGTCTCTCTAGAGCATTAAAGCTAAGATCGACACTCTCTAAACCTGATTGACCCAGACACTCAAACGTTAGAAATATGAGGATAAATAGCTTATACAATTTTTGACCTCAGAGCTTTTAATGAATCTGCATACTTACTAAAGCGAGCCGGTGTTATATTTATACAATGGCAAAAGGCTTTTACCCACTCTGGAGTTTCTTTCCCTTTGATTTCCATAATATAGATTAAACGAGTAGAGCTATGTCCATGTACAAGATCTTGATATATGAGTTCACTATCAAATGTAATTCTTAGGTTTTCAGATAGTTGATATCCCTCGCGTAAATATCTTACATGAACTTGTTTTGTTGAATGAAATAGCTGTGTTGCTGAACTAAGCGAAGACATGAAAGTATGAGCTTTCTGCAAATTATCAAAACGATACTTTTTATTTTTGTTTCCTTCTTTATATTTTATCTCAAAAAATGGTGCATTGTTTCCATACCACCTTTGACGTAATTTGATTTTTTTCCAATCACCATCAGCTTTCTCTTGGTATGAAGATAACGATGATGTATCGAAATAAATAGAATTCACAATATATTTATGAGGAGCTTGAATACATTCTAAGTGTTGCTTTAAGTATGTATATTGTTCAAGACTGAGAATATACTTATGCTCGTTTCGAAATGAAAGATTTTGATGCTCATTTAACATAATCGACCTGACCATTACCCCAAAGAGGTTTCTTTTGAAAAACTTTAAACTTTTCTCTCAAACGCTTTTCCTCTTTATTATCAAAGACTTTATAACTAAGCTCTGACGAATCCTTTATGCCACTCCACATTGTCACATTATCTCCAAAAACCCAACGCTCCCCTTTAATCGTGGAACTCTCACCAATACTGACACCTTTATCAACTATGGAATGTGATCGAAAATCAGTGAGTTCTCCTTTAGTCATCGAAAAATCGACTCCGTCTCCCATTGCGTTCTCAATAGTGATATTTTTAAGAACGATAGTTGATAAATCTATATCAATACCATCTCCAGCAGCATGGGCAATAGTAATATCACTTAATTCCCCATGACTCTCTTTGACATTGATCGCATCTTCGGCTTTCGAATATTTAACTTCAAGATTCTGGACTCTTACACTTTTTAAGTTATAAAGATTAAGTGAAGCATTAAATTTAAGATTATTTATCCATCGACCTCTCCCTCCAGAAATTTTCACATTTTTTATGACAAGAGGCTTCTCAAGATTCATAAAAGCTATAAACGATTTATCATTTAATGAAAGAGTCTTATTTTTAAACTCAAGTTTTGGTAAAGCCATATTCTTAATATCACTAATAATTACACATGAGTCTACAAGTTCGATTTGTGTTGAAGATAATACCTTGTCTATATCTCTAAAAGGACAAGTGTGAAACACTTTAAGTTTTTTATTCTCGAATATCATTTTTTCTTTTTGATTGGAAATTTTATTGGCCACCGATGTAAAAATCTTATTTTTCTGGTAAAACTTGCTTTCATGTGAAAGAAGCTTTACCTTATCTATTCTTTCAACATTTAAATCTATTTTGGTGTTGAAACGAAAAGAATTATCACCACTTTTTATGATATAGTTTAAATCAAATTGATGAACTTTTCGCTCTCCTGAATAAAATATAATCTTTTTTATTGAGACTTGTTTTTCATAATCCCAAAAACTAGCAATAGTGACAGAATTCCCATCCAAATAAATATGATTAAATAGTATTTTTATTTCACTATTTCTTATCTGTTTTGAAGATTTGGGAAAAAACGGCAGATAGAGATAAGCGATAAGAGCTAGAATCGCAAAAATGATGAAAAGATTATTTCTCAATATATTGAAGAGATGAGATCGATTCATTTTTATGAAGTTGTTGATAAAGTGATTTTTTTTCTAAGGGAGTTATTTTCTTTAACTGTAGACTGATAAGTGCATAATTTTCTGTTTTGTTTTCAGAAACTGATACGAGCTCCATCGACGGATGGAGAGAATTGAGCTCCTCTAATAGTTCGCCTCGTTTCTCGGAGGGAGTTTTGATAAGTAGCATACTTCCTGAGCTCCCCTTGGAGTTAAAGATCATTTTTTCGACTAAATAAATAAAGATTGCTAAAATAATTGTCGCCAATGCTATCAAGTGAATATTTTGGCTGCCTAAACCAACACCAATGGCAATCGCCCAAAGAATATAAGTCAGCTCCTTAGGGCTCTTTATCGCAGTTCTAAATCTTACAACTGATAAAGAACCAACAAGACCAATTGAGAGAGCAATATTGGTACCGATAAAATGCATAATTAAAAATATGATGGGAACCAGCAATATTAAAGTGAACTCAAATAATGGTTCGCGGTGTATATTTTTGTGAGAAGCTCTGTATGTCAGAAAGGGAAAAAAGGCCAAAAGAATGGCGTAGATGAGACTTTGTAGAAAAAAACCTACTTCGCTATTAAAAAGTTCTAACATATATAGATTATTCACCTTATTTCTAGTTTTGACAAAGAAAAACTATTTCACGACTAGAATTAGTGGGATAAAAACTTATTTCCTAGTATGATAGTTTTATCATAATACCAACAAGGATCATTAAATAACTGACATTACGCCGTCCGAATATATTTCCTTTAGACCTGACTTAAGTGATCTTATAATGGTCAAGAGCAATGACAAACTCTATTGGTCAGACGGTAAAAAAACATTATTTTCAGTAGAGATTATCAAAATTATTGAAAAAGCTCTTGGAGTTCATACGACAGAAAAAAAACTAGCTCATTTTCTAGAAAAATTCCCACACAGTCATAAAGTGGCACTTATAAAAAATTACTACCATTCAAACCAACCTTTTATTTTATCTCCTTTCCCTTTTCTATATAATGGAAGCTTAGGTGGTACATTCTTAAATTTCTCCTCCCTTCTAAGTGCTAATAATCTTTACTACCGCCAATCAAACTATATTTTATCTACTGATCTAGATAAAGATTTTCACTCCAAACAAGATCAGTTTTTATTGAAATTCGCAGAAAAGTGTCATCTCGGGGAATTTGAACGGAATAAAAATGAAAAGCTTTTTCTAAGTAATGGATCTCAAAAACACCCTATTACTTTGGAAAAAGAAAAAGGATTAATTTTCTTCCATCAAGAGTTCGAACTATTTATTAACGAAAGAAAAATTGAACCTAAAAAGGTTGTGATTAGCTCCTTTCATTACAAAAGGATCATAAAAGTTTTTGAGATTTTACAAAATGATTTGTCTCAACAGACTTCCATCGTTGATATCGGATGCGGTAGTCTTGATTTTTTGAAATTATGCTCTGAGATTAATCCGAAATTAAAGTGCTTAGGGATTGATACGCAAATACAACCCATGGATTCCACTGATAAAATCAAAGTGGTCAATAAAAGTTTCACGGAGTTTGAATTCACCCAGTTTGATATTCTGACTTTAATTGAAGTGATAGAGCATCTTGATCACTCAGATTTAGATACCTTGATACTTAAAATAAAAAATGACATAAGACCTAAAAAGATTGTGATATCGACTCCCATTGGTGCTGAGTCACTAAAAGTTTCTAACATTGATCACAAATTTGAATGGAGCGCTTCCCAATTTAAAGGATGGATTGTTAAAAACTTCAATACAAATATCGTCAAACTTGAGTTTGAAACACTTTTCAACCCAGAAAACCAACGCTTGACGCAAATAGCAGTCATATCGACCAATGGTTTAATTAATTAGTAGTAACTTGAATATAATTCAAAGTACAGGTCAGTGTTCTTGCCGTTTTGAAAGATAGCTAAATCAGCTTTACGTTTTTCTAGATACAACTCATAAAGCTTTGAAGGTCCAAGAAAAGATAAAAAGTTATCTTCCTTGCACACATTCATAATATTTAAAACAAATTCATTACCAGAAAACTTTGCTTTTGCGATCTCGCTATTGCTACCAGCTAGTTTTTGATCAAACGAGAATTGGACAATACCTTTCACCAACTCATTGATATTCATTTTGGGGATGTTCTCTGATGTTTTTGATATCTTCAACTCATAGGTGTTAAAATGCTTGTTATAGTATTTGTAGCCCCCCCAATCAGTCAAAAGAGGTATACAACCTTGAGATAATGCCTGAGCACAGGCGATACCAAAGTCTTCATCATGAAATGTACTTGGAGATATAAAGCCATGACATTGTCTCAGCAAGTTTTTTAGTTCTTTTTGTGAGAGATAATCTAAAAAAATTATTTTGTCTCCAAGAATCTTTTTATATTTAAAGCAAAACTCAAAATATTTATTTTCATCATCTGTCATACCATGAAGCTGATAACACCATCGATCAAACTCTCCAGCAATATAAAGCTTAATATTATTATCTAATGAACATGCTTTTCTAAAAGCTTTAAGTGTTTGAAAAAAACCTTTAGCTGTATTACATCTACCGACATAACAGAATTTTATTACTTCTTTAGACTTTATCCACTTTTCAGATTTGGTATAGTTCGAGCTTAAAGGATAGAAACACAGTGATGATTTTATCCTTCCTAAAATTTTACGTCCTTGCTCTAATGAGGACTGACTTGAAAATAAAAAATGAATCTTATGATTTTTTAATTTATCAAAGATTCTTGGCCAATGACTAAATCTTGAGGTCAGGTTGCCAAAAATGGGTATAACAAGTCTTGATTCAAAATTACGATCATATTTATTCAGTTGATCGAGAAAGCTTGTTGGAATTTTAGATGTGTATAGAACAAAATAAACGTTGGCAAAGCTCTCAAACTTATCCAGCTTGATAAGCTCAATATCGTCTATTTCTAAATTCTTAATTGTTTTGCTATATTTCGCCATACTTTCAGTTGCCGATTCAATAATAATCTTATTACTTTTCCATTCTACGCTATTAAGAGAGAAATGAGTTAGAAAAACGATTCTCACTGCTGCACTTTTAAAGGTAGTAAATGAAGCTTGGAGGACATGAATCCGAAAACTGCATAATCTTTGATTATATTAAAGTTTAAACTATCATTTATAAAGAATACCCATAGATTGAATCCATTAAGCTTGAATGTTTTTGAGAAGTGATAAATCCAAAAATATTCTTTGGGCCCAGTGAGACGAATGAGATTTTTAAATAGATAACAGCTTTGAGGAAGTTGAAACAAAAGCACTTGCTCCGGGAACTGGTAAAAATCTTCCCAACACTTATAGGACTGATGGTGATTCGGAAGGACTTTATCTTTACTAAATCCATAGTACAAATAATCTCTAATAAAATGATCATGTCCCCATATATAAAAATTTTGATGACTTTGTTTTTTAAGAATTTGAAAAAGTTTTGATGAGAATTTTTTTGAATAGTTTTTGGGGTTTAATAAAAAGGTTTTGTTCTCCCATATTTCAAGGACATCCTTAAAAAGTGTTGGTGGATGACTTATTTCCGCATCAGTAAATTCTTTATAGTAACGATAGCGGTTTAAGTTTCCAAGTGAGTCGTAGGTGTAGTCCTTAATTCGACCTTTAAGATTCGTATTAAAATCTAGTTTTGTATCATGAAACAATACAATTTGACCATCTTTAGTCATTTGCAAGTCAATTTCAACTATTGTCGCCCCTAATTCAAAAGCTTTTTCAATCGCTGGTATCGTATTATTATTTATTCGATATAGTTTTTGAGGTTTCTCAATAATTTTTTTATAGCCATGCCCTCTGTGTGAAATGATCTCTAAAGCGAAACCTGTATTAAGAGTCAAAAGAGCTATGAGTAACTTTTTCATTCATTAAAAGTCTTTATCAATTTCAATTTTTCGAGCTCTACAAGAAAAACTTCAATATCTTTTTGAAGTGTCTCTCTATCGACGTGATATATTTCCAACAAAGATTTCAAAAGAGTTGATAATGTACATACTCTATCCTTAGAACCAAGTATAGCTTTAAAAATATCATAACCAACCTCATTACAGCTAAAAATTTTACTGTCCGCAATGATGTAATTTCTTTCCTCTACTTCCATATCTAGCAATTCATCAGAGACTGATATCTTCACTTAAGCACCTCTTAAATAAACATTTGTATTTTTGATTGATTCAGTAGCCTGCATATTTGGGTATTTTTCTAATTGTTTTTTAATAAACCAATGATAATCGTAAAAGAAACTTTTTTCTAGTCTTTTATCATCAGCTAGCAGAGAGAGTGTGAGATCATTGTGTTTAATTTTAAAATCAATCATTTGTAAATCAACCACCAGGGTGGGCCATGTCGTATTCATTTCTTCAATAATTTTACTTACTGAATGAATAAATATTTCTACTAATCTATAGTACATACCATTTATTTTCGAATTGGAAACGGGTTTCCAAAAGCTAAATTTTTTATAGAGAATATTAATGATGAGAGCATGCTCAGACACTTGAGAAAGAGAGTCAATTTTCAATTGTTTATCTGCGAACTCATTCAACTTTTGCTTATAAAAGTGATAAGAGATATAAAGAGAGAACATATATTTTAGCTCACACCAATTGTAGGTTTTATCTCTAGATACAAAAAAATCTAAAACTCTAAAATAATCATGAATAAGTCTTAAAAGATTATGATTATCCATTTGGCACGTCTTTAGGCTATGAAATTTACTTATACTTTCATTTCCTATGGAAAAAAAATTTTGATCTCTGATTAATTGGTTTAGCTTAAACAATGGATAGTGGGAGAATATCGGGGTATAATGAATATATGAATAATTCAAAAAGATAGAATCAATAAATCGGTGGGGATAATAATGCTCAAGAATAAGCTTAGTTTCCTCTCGTATCTGTGCAGTCACATTCCCTTTCAAAATAATTAGAATATCGACGTCACTCAATTTATTAGATCGATTTCCAAAAAATAAGATAGAGCTTAATTCAGTAACTGCTGACAAATCTTCAAAGACTTTATTCTCAAGGTAGCCTAGTTGAAGCTTTGACATGAAGAAGTTTTTAAGAAGATGATGACGAGGCAAATGCAACAAGAGTTTCCACTTGCTTATCAATATTGTTAAAATCGATTTCACTTTCGATATCTATTTCTTCAATGGTAGGTTTGGTATACTTCTTCTTCTCATTTGACATATCTAGAATTATATTTCATGGCTTGATAAAACACAATTTAAAAGTAGAAATAAAAATTGAGTAAAGATCAAATTTGCAAGAATTATTTGTCATAACTTAATGCTCATTCGCTGGTAAACGCCTAGTATTGCATAAAGCCCAAATGTAAATAAATTACATTTACTCTGCCATGTTAATAAAAATCCTTACTTTCCAAATTTATTAACTCTTAGCTCATAATAATCAATCTGACTTAGTTATTAAAATTTTTTAGAAGTGCCATATAACGCTTGTATTGAAAAATTTTATCAAGATAGAGAACTATTCTGTTTTAACCTCTCTAAAGAATTGTCTTCCTTCTAAATGGCGGACCGGCAAGGTCGACTTATTTTTTTTAATCTCTCCCCCTTGACGTTTATATTTTTGCACCCATTATCTTTTTGTGAAAAGTTTTTTTCAACTTTTAAGCTATGCTTTGACTTAACTTAACGAGGAGGTGTTATGAAAAAGCAGACCTTAAATCTCATCGAGAAAGACAATGATCTACCTTTTGGGATTAGCCTCTCACATTCCCAACAATCTTTTATCACCCACCAACTAAATCAACTCCAGGAACGCTCTCCTGCTCACTCCAAAATCAAACTCTTTTTTACCAAAAGAGAGTCCTGTGTAAAAGGTACCCTTGTGGTAAAAAGTTATGGCAAAACTTTCGCCTCAATTAAAGCAGGCACAGAGCCCATCCAAGCTTATATGCTGATGCAGGAAGATATTGATCGACAGATCTTAGAGTGGAAAAGAACACGGTTTAGTGACTCCGTATTTAAACAGATCAGGGCCGCAACCCATTTAGCACAAAAATGCTCTTAAGTTAAATTGTTGGAGGTTCCTATGACATCAAGAAACCAAAAAATTAAACTTCGCACTAAAGCGAAAAACAATATTTTAAAAATTGCGCCACATATAAAGTCTATAGAGGTGCAAATAGCTGAGCTTGAACCAAAAACTTTTAAAACTAAAATACAAGCGCATGTACCTCCCAAAAAAGTATTGGTGGCAGCGAAAAAAGACGAAAACTTGCACCTATCAATTGAAAAAGCTCAAGAAGCTATTCTCAAGCAAATTCAAAAACATAAAGCTCGAAGTAAAAAGAGAAAAAGGCCTTGGCAACTGTCAAATGATCAAGGCCTCTTATGAATTCATTATTCCCTGTTCCAGTAAAACTAATAAAAAATTCGATATAATCAAACTATCTCTTTGAATAATTTTATAGAAGTTGTCTAATGAGCTCTTCAATAGCCTCATCTGAACGCACAATCATGGCCTTATTTCCCAATGAAGCTATAGGTCGCTCAAGTAAGATGGGGTTATTAACTATAGCCTGAGCCGCGAGTTCATCCTTTTCCCACTCAATATTAAGTTCAGAAAAGACATCTTCTTTCTTCCTTATGAGATCTATGACTTTTAGGTTTGCTGCTTGTGCCAGAATGAGTATTTCTGATGGGGAAAGTTTTTTCTCTAGATAGTGAATTTCCTCATAGTGAATACCTTCTCTATTGAGAACTTCTAAAACTTTTCTACTTTTGGAGCATTTAGGATTTGCATAGATTTTCAACATATTATTCCTCATTAAAAGTTGTGGTGAGCAAAAAAAGAGTGTCGCCACCTTCTGCTTGGTAGACACCCACTGAAGGACGTGAGAAAAGTTTTTTTGCTCGAAAGAAACTATAAGCAATTCCATATCCGCTTTGTACCGATTCAAAAGGAGTTAATCCTGCTTCCCGGTAGCGGCCCTGTCCAATAGTAATCCATTGATCATTTCTAAATTCATATTGGAGATCAAAACCTGTCTCATCTTCACAGCGCTGAGAGAAAATTCTTACGAAAACATCTTTAGAATCGATATAACCACAGGACTGAGCCGCAGCTAACCCGATAACCAAGGGAGAATCCGGAATATGAATGTTTACGCCCAAATGGATAGTTCTCATTTCTATTTCAGTTTTTTCAACTTCTTCATCCAATTCAATTTCTGTTTTAAATTTTAATTCAGCCCCACTTAAACTCCACTTTGTCACATCTCCATCCCATATAAGAATTTTGAAATTATAATTTAGAGATATGATCCGGACTGGTATAGAAAAGAGGTACCGTCCCCAACTCCAACCTAGAAAACACACCAAAATTCAGCGCACTCGAAACAAAATTAGAATTGATATTTCCCATAGGGGTACGAGTGAAAGCAAATTTGTATTTTTCAAGAGTATGAGAGTTAATAGTCGCAAGAGGATTAAATTTCTGGTTTTTTGCCAGGGAATTTTCGCATAGGAATAATAATAAAATAAGAGTAGAGATTTTCATCCCTACTCTTTTAAAATAAATTTTTTAGTAAGTATAGCCGATTGAAAGAAATCCAAAGGCATCTTCTCTTTGAACATCATCACTGGTCCAATTTAAAAATGTCATATATTCAAGTCCAGCTGACCAATCTGAATTAAAATAGTAATTCGATCCAATTTTAAACGTCGGTCCAAAGCTTGTGACATCTTCCTCATCGTCATCAATTTCAACATCTACGTGGCGAATAGCGGCAGCACCTGTGGCCAGAAAAACATCTGCGTTTGAGCCATCTCTCAAATGATGTACAAGTGAAGTTGATATAATTTGTTGGCGATCTTTTCTGGCAATGGAATCTTCTTCTCCATTATCTCCAGAAGACAGCAACATAACATCCCAACCTAGACTTCCTTTTCTTCTTTCATGAGAAACACCTACATTTAGGGTTTCATTGCTATGCCCAAAATAAAGCTTAGAAATACCTGTGGTTTCTTCCCAGTTTCTTTTGAGCTTATCTCCTAAATCAGCGGTAGCCGAGAATGAAGTAGCGATTAAAGCAGCCAGTAATACATTTTTAAAGTTTTTCATAGTTTTTCTCCTTGAGTTATATACTGGTTTAATTTTACTTAAAGAGTTTGGGATGGATTTTAGCTTTAGCTTAAAGAATGTATCAATTCGCTAACATTTGAATATTTAAAGAGTTCATCTTTCCAAAAAGCTGATTCCTAGGTATGATAGCGCAAATTAAAATTCAAAAGGATAACACGATGAGTAAGATCTACTACACTAAAACTGACGAAGCACCGGCTTTGGCCACCTATTCTTTTTTACCCATTGTTCAAGCGTTTACTAATACAGCGGGTATTGAAGTGGAGCTTAAAGATATCTCTCTTGCGGGAAGAATCCTCTCTCAATTTCCAAGTTATTTAGCAGAAGATAAAAGAGTAGATGATGCTCTTAGTGAATTAGGTCAGTTAAGTCTCAGACCAGAAGCTAATATTATTAAGCTTCCTAATATCTCAGCCTCTGTTCCTCAGCTAACAGCAGCGATTAAAGAGCTACAGGCCCATGGCTACAATGTACCTGATTACCCTACTGATCCGAAAAATGAAGAGGAAGAAAAAATAAAAAAAACCTATGCTAAAGTTCTAGGTTCAGCTGTTAACCCTGTCTTACGTGAAGGTAACTCAGATAGACGAGTGGCCGCTCCCGTAAAAGAGTTTGCCAAAGCTAATCCTCATCGCATGGGTGAATGGTCAAGTGACTCTCAATCTCATGTGGCCAGTATGAGTGAGGGTGATTTTTATGCCAGCGAAAAATCTCATACCATGGATAAAGCTGATACTGTTACGATAACTCTCCATTCAGAGGGAGAAGAAAAAGTTCTCAAGGCCGGTTTAGAACTTTTAGCTGGAGAAGTTATTGATGCCTCAGTGATGCATATTGCAGACCTTCACAACTATTTTGATAGAGAAATTGAAAACGCTAAAAAAGAGAATGTACTTCTTTCTCTACATATGAAAGCCACCATGATGAAAGTGAGTGATCCTATCATTTTTGGTCATGCTATTCGCAGTTATTTTAAACCTGTTTTTGAAAAATGGTCAGAGGAGTTTGATAAATTAGCAGTGAATCCAAACTTCGGTTTAGGAACGATGCTCGCTAAAATCAATGAAAGTTCTCACAAAGATGCCATTTTAGCTGATATTGAAGCTTGTTTTAAGGATAGACCTAAGCTTGCTATGGTTGACTCAGATAAAGGGATCACCAATCTCCATGTCCCAAGTGATGTGATTATAGATGCTTCCATGCCAGCGGCTATCAAGTCATCAGGTAAAATGTGGGGAGCTGACGGTAAACTTCATGACACGAAAGCTCTTATTCCTGATCGCTCTTACTCAGGGGTTTACCAAGCCACAATCGATTTTTGTAAAAAGCATGGTGCTTTTGATGTCACTACCATGGGGAATGTTTCTAACGTAGGTCTTATGGCCAAAAAAGCTGAAGAGTACGGCTCCCATGATAAAACTTTTGAAATTCAAAGTGCAGGAGAAGTCAAAGTCACCAATAGTAGTGGTGAAGTTCTTCTCTCTCATAAAGTTGCCGAAGGTGATATTTGGAGAATGTGCCAAACTAAAGATATAGCGATTAAAGACTGGGTTAAATTAGGTGTCACTCGCGCGCGCGCAACTGGCAATGCTGCTGTCTTTTGGTTAGATAAAAACCGTGCCCATGATACTGAACTTATTAAAAAAGTAGAAGTTTATCTCAAAGACCATGACACCAGTGGATTGGATATTCATATCATGGCCCCTGTGGATGCAACTACATTTACTTGCGAGCGTGTAAAAGCTGGCGAAGATACTATCTCTATTACAGGAAATGTTTTACGAGACTACCTTACTGACCTCTTTCCTATCTTAGAGCTTGGAACCAGTGCAAAAATGCTCTCTATTGTTCCTCTTCTTGCTGGTGGTGGTTTGTATGAAACAGGTGCGGGTGGATCTGCTCCTAAGCACGTTCAACAGTTTATGGAAGAAAATCACTTACGTTGGGATAGCTTAGGAGAATTTTTAGCTCTTGCAGTCTCACTTGAGGATTTAGGTGAAAAAAATAAGGATGAAAAAATATCTGCACTCGCACGAGCCTTGGATGAAGCCAATGGATTGTATTTAAAAAATAATAATTCTCCCTCAAGAAAAGTAGGTGAAAATGATAACCGTGCTTCTCATTATTTTGTGGCACGCTACTGGGCCAGAGCTTTAGCTGATCAAGGGGTTGAAAAATTCAAAACTATTGCTGAAGAGCTGGAACAAAATGAAGCGAAGATTCTAGAAGAACTTAATAATGTTCAGGGCAAGAAAATGGATATTGGAGGATACTATCAACCTAATGATGAACTTGCCGCGAAGGCCATGAGACCAAGTGGCACTTTCAATGGCATTATTGGAAAGTTACTTTAAGTAATACTTATAACTCACCTTAATTGTGCTCCCCGCTGGTGGGGAGCTATTGAACTTTAAGGCATAATTTTCATAAGTCCAGTTCGTGACAACTTGGTTATTAATTTTGACTTGAATAGTATTTGCATCAATAACTCTATCTCCTTTGAGCAGATAGCTTCCGAATAAATAGGTAATGGATTGGGCCATTCCATCTAGCACTTCATCAAACGACTCGACAAGATCATAAACTTTCCCCCCCGAGAGTTCGGCAACTTTACGGTAATGCCCTCCCATATCACCTTTAACCATACCGTGATCACTTGATTTCATAATGATAGGAAAGATTCTTACTTTAGAAGGATTGTCTTTTGTCTGTTGGTACTCTTGAACCCAACGCTCTATAGTATATGCCTGATTATCTGAATCTAGGTAGGCTACACCTTTATTGTCTTTATCTTTGGCAAGGGACTGCTCCATCTCATCAGAAACAATGATATACACACTCAGTGAATCATTACCTCCATACCAACTCGAATAGTTTTTATAGATTTCACGTCCAGATAAAAGAGCTTTTTCATTTCCACTTCCGGCAACTCCCACTCCAACGGCACTTTTGAAATCTTCCACAAATTTTTGATAATTGGCTTCAGCTGCAGCAGAAGTGAGTTCAAACATTTGCCCAGGACTCTCTTCACTCATTTTCGTCTTTCCACTGCGATAAGCTTCCGTGGTGGTAACCCCCATTTTAAAAGGATATTGAGATGTTTTATTTCCGTTTTCATCTTTTAGAAAATTTTGAATAAAAGACTCGAAGTTTAATTTCAATCTCTCTTGATCATTTTGCATGGAACCTGAGTTATCAATAATCCAGGTGATATCCACTGAATTTACAATTTTATTTTGAGCTTCGTGAAAAATTTCTTCTCCATTCATAAGCTTTGGAGTCACTTCAAGTGAAACTTTAGCTGCTTGCAGGGAAAAATTACCGTCTTTATCTTTCACACGATAGCTAAACTCATCTGTTCCAATGAAGTTGTGATGTGGTTTATACTGACAATAATTAACTCCAGTGCCTTGAAAGCAATTGATCAACTCACCGTTTTGAGGGGGGCTATAGACAATATAGTTGAGTTCATATTTTGAAGAATCACTGTCCTCCCCTTCGTTCGTAACAATAGTTATCACTTGATTTTGTTCACCAAGAAATGTCTGATTTGCTCCTACTTTTGGAGGGTGGTTGGAAGGATCAATAACATGAATTGAAATCACAGCATCTTTTTTAGCTGTTATTTCACCATCGATGGCGCGAACTTCAATGGTATCGACTCCTGCGAAATTATGATAAGGGATATAGGTGCACTCAAAAGAGAGTTCTTGCATTTCACAATCATCAAGTTTACCAAAGCTAGGATTTTTACTTAGCACCAGTTTGGGGTTAATTGAGCTTTCATCTTTTTCTACAACATAATTTATTTTTAGAGGAGTATTCATACGGGTTGAATAGGACTTATCTGGCTGACTAAGTGGAGAAATACTCACACCATATTCCACAGCATCTTGAGTCGCTCGGCATCCCAATAAAACCATCAATAAAAAGATACTATATTTTTTCATATTCCCTCACCTTTTCTTATCGCCAAAAAAAGAGGGTTTATTTAGCTTTAAGTTATGAGACCTGCAAGCTATCTACCTGAAATCACGATACCTCTCATTGTTTTTTAACTGGCGAGATCAATCAGACTCATTATAATTTCTCTATGAATAAAAATAGACGCGAATTTTTAAAATTTCTTGGGGTCTCAAGTGTGGGCCTCTCCCAGTTATCTAGCTTATCACTATTAGGATCCTGTTCTCATCAGAAGAAAGCTCTCTCCTCTCGTCGGCTTCCTAGTTTTAAAGATGATTTGATTTTACGAGAGGGTCTCCATTATTACCCTCTTATTAGTTGGGGGGATTCAATTAATCAACATGAAGCCTTTGGTTTTAATAATGATTATATCACTTATAAACCTCTCTCACCTGATGAACTCATCATGTGGGTGAATCATGAATACACCAATCCGCTTTTTGTCAGTGGACGAGAGCGCTCAAAGGAAAATATTGATAAAGAACGTCGCTCTGTTGGTGGCAGTATTATAAAAGTCAAAAAAGAAAACCAAAAATGGAGATTTCAAGCGGGTGATCCACATAACCGCGGAGTGAGAGGAGACACACCTATAAAGTTTGCATATGACAAAGAGATAATGGGAGCCAAGATCGTAGAAGGAACATGTTCAAATTGTGCGGGAGGGTTTACTCCTTGGGGAACTTTTCTTTCTTGTGAAGAAAATCCTCACAAAAATTATGGAGAAAAGAACCGACACACTGGAGACTTTCGTCCCTCTTCCCAATGGTCTCAATGGGAAAAGTTCTACCCTCACCCTATTGAGCATTACTCTTGGGTGGTGGAAATCGAACCAGAAACGGGAGCTGCTCAAAAACATATCAATCTAGGACGCTTTGGTCATGAAAGTGCAACCTGTACTGTCAGTAACAATCAAGTCGTTGTTTACAGTGGAGATGACAAAGAAGATGAGCATCTTTATAAGTTTGTTTCTCAAAATGATAAAGACTTTAAACAAGGCACCTTATATGTGGCCAATCTTGAGCAAGGAAAATGGCTTCCCTTGGACCTTGAAAAATCACCTGAATTAAAAAAACATTTCAAAAACCAAATAGAAGTCCTTACTTATTGCCGGGAAGCTTCTAAGATTGTGGGAGCAACTCCTCTTAACAGACCAGAAGATATTGAGGTTCACCCCCATAATGGTGACGTCTATGTAACCCTCACTCGAAGTGATAAGCGTCATGATCCCTTTGGCTCCATTTTAAAGGTTTCTGAGAAAAACGCTGATCATACTTCCTTAAACTTTACTCATGAAACTTTTGTTATGGGCGGAGAAGCTTCTCAATTTGCTTGTCCAGATAACCTTGCCTTTGATCAAAATGGTCATTTATGGATGGCCACGGATATGAGTGATAAGGATATTGGTCAATCGCCCTATAAAAGTTTTGGAAATAATGGGCTTTTTGTCATTCCGACGAGTGGAGCTGCTGCAGGTGAAGTTATTCAAGTGGCCAGCTGTCCAGTTGACGCAGAGTTCACAGGCCTGTGTTTTTCTCCAGATCAAAAAAGTTTATTTGTCTCAGTTCAACATCCTGGCGAGGGAACCAGAAATATCCACCAACCCACCAGTACATGGCCCACAGGTTCGACTCCTAAACCAACTGTTGTGGTGATTGAAGGTGAATTTCTTGAAAGTCTTACTCAGAAGAGGGTTTAGCTTTGCGCTTTAAGTATTGTGTTGTTATGATTTTCTCAAGAGAGATAACATGAATTTTGAAGACGAAAAAAAATACCTCGCTGTTGATATCGGCTCTAACGCTATGAGGGCGTCAGTCGCTATACTGGATCATGCCAATGACCTTGAAGTTATTGAGACATTTCGCTATCCCTTACGCTTAGGAGGAGAAGCCTTCACCCAAGGTGAATTTAGTCCTGGTAAAATAAAGCAAACAACAAAAGCCTTTCATCAACTCAAAGATGCCATCTCAGCTCATGAACTGGAAGATATCAAGGTGGTAGCAACTTCAGCTGTCCGTGATAGCCGAAATAGCGATGAGCTCATTAGTAAGGTCAAAGACAAGGTTGGTTTTGATATTGAAGTTATCAATGGTGAACTTGAAGCCGACCTTATTCAAAAAGCCATCGGAACTGTAGTCGATCTTTCAGAAAAAAAATCATTACTTGTTGATATCGGTGGGGGCTCAACGGAGTTTTCCCTGGTTGAAAATGAATCCGTTGTTTTTAGTACAAGTTATCCCTGTGGTACTCTTCGCTTTTTAGAAGAGCAAAAAGCTTCTAAGCTCATTTCAGAAATCGATGCCATGACTGATGACCTTAAATCCAAATTAGATCAATTTAACCCAGATCATACTCAATACGATTTATGTATAGGCACAGGTGGAAATTTAAGGCGTATGGGTAAGCTTCGTAATTTATTTTTCAACCGTTCCGCTCATAAAATTACCCAACAAGAACTAAGTGCGATAAAAATAGAAGTGGCCAAGTTAAGCCTGCGCCAAAGAGTTATCTATCTCACGATGCGAGAAGATAGGGCCGATGTGATTGTTCCTGCCATGGAAATAATCGAATCGCTTTTGATTAAATTTGAGCTTCCAGAAATTTTACTTCCCAATGTAGGTCTTAAAGAAGGTATCTTTATCGATCAAATTGGCGATGTCCCAAGAAATATTATTCTGAACTAAATCTCAAGTTTTTTGAGGGCCGCGAGATTAGATTTCATCAGTTTTCTATGGGTGCCTGTTTTTTCTTCACCAGATCTTTGAGTGTATCTTCCCTTACTGTCCAGATCCCAAGCACTTCTCTCATCTTTGATCATGATATCTAGAATTTGCTTAAGTTGTTTTTTTATTTTTTTACTTTCAATGGGGGCAATAACTTCAACTCTTGAGTGCATATTTCGATGCATCCAATCTGCTGAGCCAATATAATAATCACCACTCCAGTCACCTTCCCCATCACTAAAAAAGTAAATTCGTGAATGCTCTAAAAATCTACCAATAACTGATATGACAGAAATATTTTCTGATAAATCAGCAACACCTGGTTTTAAACTGCAAAATCCTCTGACGATGAGGATAATTTCAACTCCCGCTTTACTGGCCGCATACAGGGCTTCAATAAGAACAGCATCTTCAAGGCTATTCATCTTGGCCACAATCCTGACTTTTTTACCATTCTGAGCTTTGACAATTTGCTCTGTGATCTTTTTGAGAAATTTACTTTTTGCATTTACCGGAGCCACCAAAAGATGATCATAGTCCATCTTTAATGAAGAGCCCGTGAGGTAGTTAAAAACTTCGTTAACTTCAGAAGTAATTTTCACATCAGTGGTAAAAAGTCCAAGGTCAGTATAGATTCTTGCGGTTTTTGAGTTATAGTTTCCTGAAGCCACATGGGCATAACGAAGTAACTCTCCATTGGCCTCTCTTCTCACGACCATCGATATTTTAGTGTGAGTTTTAAGCCCTACTATTCCGTAAACTACGTGAACGCCTGCATCTTCCATTTTTCGTGCCCAATGGATATTTCTTTTTTCATCAAAGCGAGCTTTAAGTTCAATTAGGCACACCACTTGTTTCCCATTTTCAGCCGCATCAATAAGTGACTTGATAAACTGAGAATTATCTCCAGTTCGATAAAGTGTCATTTTAATACTGAGAACACTTGGGTCTTTAGCGGCTTCAACGATAAATCTTTCAACAGAGGTTTGAAAGTTTTCATAAGGATGATGAACCAGTCTCTCTTCTTCTTTAATGGTGTCAAAAATATTCTTATAGCTAAACCATGGAAAGGTCAGAGGTCTCCAGTCTTTATATTTAAGATGAGGTAGGTCCAGGTCTGCAATTGAAAAAAGAGAAGCAAAATCAAAGGTATCTTCATAAATGTAGAGATCCTCATCGCTTAAGTCCATCTCATCCATTAAATACCGTAACATTTCACTGGAATGGTCAGTAAGGCATTCAATGCGAATAGGTTCAAGAAGTCTTCGGTTATTGATGGATTCTTCAATCAATTCCAAAAGATCTTCCGTGTCTTCATCATCATGATCGAGGTCCGCATTTCGCGTGACACGAAAAGGCATCACTTCTAAAATTGTCATCCCGGGATAAAGCAGATCAAGATTGTTTGCGATCAAATCCAGCGTGCTGACTAAGCGTGAACTCCCAGCAATGGAGGTGTCCAAGGTGATCCAGCGGTCGACGAGATCAGGGATCTTCACTCGTGAAAACACCTTGCCTCCCACAATTGGATTTTCTACAAACAACCCAAAAGAAGTAGAGAGACTTGAAATAAAAGGAAAAGGCTTACCGGGATCAACACTCAAAGGAGTGAGAATGGGAAAGATATTCTTTTTAAAATACTCTCTACAATAATCAACTTCGTCATCTGTGAGATCCGTCCAATCAAGAAGGTGCACTCCATTTTCAGCGAGCTCTCCAATAATATTAAAATAGATATCATGCTGAATATCATTGTCTCTTAAAATATGAGCCCGTATGAGTTCGAGTTGTTCTTTGGGAGTTTTACCATCAATTGAAATATAGCTATATTCAGATTCGAGTTGTCCTTTAAGACCACCCACTCTTTTCATAATGAATTCATCAAGATTGTTAGAATAAATACCTAAGAATCGTAATCTCTCTAAAAGGGGGGTTCTGCTGTCACGGGCTTCATTCAAAACCCGTGAATTAAATTCTAACCAAGACTGTTCTCGATTAAAGAAGTGCGAAGCAATATAGCGCTTACCAAATTTAAACTTCTTTTTTTTCTTCACTTTAGGTTTTTTATTCTTTCCCATACTATTCTTCTAATTTCTCCATGGTTTTCCCGCTCGCTGCGACTATGATAGATATGATAGGACTAAGCAGGTTAAAAAAAGCGAAAGGCAAATAAGTCATCGTGGCTATCCCCATCACCGAACTAAAATAAGCCCCACAGGTATTCCACGGTACAAGCACCGATGTTACCGTCGCCCCATCTTCTACTGCTCTTGATAAGTTTTTGGGTGCTAAGTTTTGTTCTTTATATGCAGACTTAAACATACGTCCCGTAAGGACGATTGAAATATATTGATCACTTGTTGTAATATTTAAAAACAAAGCTGTTCCTACTGTTGAACTGACCAAGTTCATGACATTAGAGACTTTTCTTAAGATTGCATTTGCAATAGCCCCTAACATACCGGTGACTTCTAGCATCCCACCAAATAGCATCGCACTTATAATGAGCCAAATTGTATTTAACATGGAGCTCATACCCCCACGAGAAAAAAGTTTATCAATAATTTTATTACCCGTCTCTGAGACATGACCATCATAAGCGGTACTCAGAACAGTAGTATAAATGTCTTTTGCTGTAAGACTTCCTTTAGTGAGTTCTTGAATATGGTCCATTTGAAAAATAAGGGCATAGATGATTCCCAACAAGACTCCTAATACCAAAGCAGGAAGAGCGGGAACTTTTCTTTTCACTAACCAAAAAACTAAAAGAGGAAGGGTAAAAAGCCAAAGTGAAATATTATATTTTTCACTAATCAAACCTGTTATTTCATTGATACCAGTTTGATCAATACTGTCACCGCTATAAAAGAACCCCAAAATACAAAAAAGAATAAAAGAAATAATAACGGCTGGACCTGAGGTATAAACCATATGTTTAATATGACTAAAGAGATCACTCCCGGCCATAGCCGGAGCCAGGTTAGTGGTGTCAGATAAAGGAGACATCTTATCCCCGAAATAAGCTCCTGATACGATGGCCCCTCCCACCATTCCCATGGGAACCCCTAAGGTTTGTCCAATTCCCACCAAGGCAATACCAACAGTACCAACGGTGGACCATGAACTTCCAGTAGCCAAAGAGACGATGACACAAATAATTAAGGTGACAGGTAAAAAGACAGTGGGATGGATAAGTTTGACTCCATAAAAAATCATTGCTGGTACGACTCCATTGAGAATCCAAATTCCAATCAAAGACCCCACCACGAGTAAAATCATCATAGCCTGCATGGAAACCGCAATGGACTCCATGGCCTTCACTTCAATTTCTTTATAGTCTTGTTTTAAATAAAAAACACCAATCGCTCCACTGACAATAGCCGCAAAAAACAAAGCCAACTGATTTGGCCCGTAGGATGAATCATCATGAAAAAGGAGAACGTTTATAATAAGTAAAAAAACTAAAACTATAATAGGTATTAATGAGAGTTTCACACTCGGCTGGCGCATAATAGTATCCTTGTTCCTTTCTTAGAAAATAACATAATAAAATTAATAAGTTGACACATTATGCATTAAAGTTTAATTTAACTTTATAATTTCAATTTAAGGTACTCATTAGTGACTAATATATTTATTCTATTTGTTGTTTTATTATTTTCATTTAAAGCTTTTTCAACGGAAGAAGCCCAGCAAGTCTCTGATAAAAGCAAGCTAGAAAGCTCTTTAGAACAAAAGCAGATTCAAATGATTAAGGCTTCACTTGATTCTGAGAACCTACCTAAAGCAGAACTTTCTCTTAAAAAATCTTCTTAAACTGTTTAAGTTTTAGACATTCACGCTTTCCCGTATAAAGAATTTACATTTCTTCTGGCCCTGTTTGATCTCAATCTCTCTGGCATAAACTCTTAAATCACTGAAATCACTTAATATAATTTCTATGACAAAGATTACGCATCTTGGCATAGAACTTGAAGGTATAAACCTGATAATTTTTTATTGGGAGAGAACTATGAAAACGAAAAAGTTTTTCAAAGTATTATCGGTTTTATCATCTGTGATGGTGTTAACGACCTTTTCATTGCACGCGATTGCTGATGATAATGCTGAAAATCGAGTCAAGACATTGGTTGAAAGATCACCTTCTGCTGACAGCAGAGATGAGAGAGACGATCTCAACCTAGAGGAACACCAAGAGTTTCTAGAACAAGAAAAAGAGCGACAAGAATTAGCTGCAGAAGTTGAGATTCCTTTATTACCGCAAGAGGAAGATTCAGCTTCACTAAGATCTCCAACTGTCGACACCATCGAGCGTGCTGACAGTGATGAAAGTCTACGTAATGTGGCTAATCAGGAGAACGAAGCCTTAGCTCTGGACCAAGAACAAATCAAAAAAGACCTTGATGTTGAGATACAAGAATCTACTGAGCAAGTGATGCAAGAATTGGCCGAAGAAAATAAACGAGAGCTGGATGCCAATATTAAAGAAGGCATGGAGCGCATGCGTGAAGAACTTGCAGCTCAACAATCAGCAGAAGAAGTGGCAGCAGAAATTGTCTCTGAAGAAGAAACAGAAAGGACTAAACCTGCTCTTTCTTTTGAAACTGAGCCCCTTGAAGTTCCAACTATTACCCCTGAAGAGCTTGCACAGGCAGTAGGCCCTCTGCCTGATTTAAGTGGTGAGACGGAACAAAATAACCAGAACGATGAGAAAGTCGAAGAAGAAAAAGAAGATAAACTACAAGTCGTCCTTGATACTGAACCTCTCGTCGTTCCTGAGATTAGTGCTGAAGAATTGGCCGAAGCTGTAGGTCCCCTACCTGATCTTTCAGAGTATGCGAAAACGAGTGAGTCAAGTGCTGCAAGCTTTGAAGAGCCTGCTGAGGAAGTTGCTGAAAGTTCTGAAGAGAATCTTGAGTCGGAAGTGGCGAGAGCGGGACAAAATGCAGAGGTTCTAAATGAACAAGCTCAAAATGAAAACTTAAGCGAAGCCGAAGTTGAAGATATATCCACAGCGATTGAAGAACAAGAAGCTGAAGTGGCTGATTTAGAAGCTGCTGTATCAGAAACTGAAGTGGTAAGCAATGATAGTGAGGAAACGAATGAAAGAGTGGATAATTTAGAAAGCGAACTCGCTCAAGCCCGAGAAGATCTTGAAGATGCCAAGAAAGCTCTTGAGCGATCGGAAGATAAATTAAAGATGAGTATGAGTAGAAGTTATAAACTCGAGCAAGTAGCCTGTAGAGCACTTACAAAAAATGATGAGCTTACTGCAAGTGTAGAGAGTAGAATCCAAGAGATGATGGGTCCTATCATGCAAAACATGCAGATGATGCAACAATTAATGTTCTTACAAAGAACAGTTAATCATGGCTACTCAAGCAATAACAATTCTATGTTTGGACTCGACTATGGTTATCAAATGTTACAACTTGATCAACTTTTCAAGAACCAAGCGATGGGTGGAACGACAAATAATTTCTTTGTTGGTGGTGACTATATTGGTGGAAACTTATCTAATGGTCTTGCTCAACCTGCAGTACAAAATGATTTGCTAAGGCAACAAATGATGATGCACTCAGGACAATTTAATTTTAACCCCAACCCAATGAATCCAATGAGTATGATGAACAACGGGATGAATGGTGGAATGAGTATGCCCATGAGTAATCCAAATTACTTGAACCCTTATTCAATGAACCCTATGGCCAGCATGATGGGAGGCTCAAGATTTGGGGCCATAACCCCTAGTGCAAGCCAAGCGATGTCAGTCAGCCCTGTGGCCAACTTCGCTTTTCCTACCGGGCCTAGCAACCCAGCAGCTGTCTCTGGTCCAGCACCAGCAGCCGCACCTCAAACTAAAACATCTGGTTTACTAGAATAATATCAAGCCCCGCAAGGGGCTTTTTTCATACCCGACCAATCTTCTCCACTTAAAACAAAAACCGGCAATATTTTCCTAAATATTTTATCCTCAGTGTCGAAATGAAATACGTATCCACTGTTAAAACAGATACAAGGGGTTAGAAATGAGAAAAGCTACACATAGACCACGTCCAAAGCTCATCGTTCGTCGCTGTCATAAATGTGAAGAGACCATTGAAGCACATAAAGAACAACAAAAATGTCATCACTGTGGAAAATCATTTTTACCACTTAATTACTTTGTTAAAGTCCATGAGCATGATCCTCAAAAATTCCAAGAGCTTTATGCGGAAGGCCATGAGTTAAACGAAGATGATTTAGTCAAAGGACTTTTTGTATTGTGGTAACTCTCTAAGCTTTATGGTAAAGCTTATACATGGAGAACATTCACACTACAGAAACTAAATACCACCCTGTTATCGAACAGGTTTTACTCAAAAGAAATATTCCTGAATCACAATTTGAAGAATTTTTTTCATGGAACTTGAGACAGCTTCCCGATCTAACTCAATTAAAAGATCTTGATATTGCTGCTTCCCGAATTATTGCGGCCATGCAACATAAAGAAACCATAGGTATTTATGGGGACTATGATGTCGATGGAACCACCAGCTGTGCTCTTCTCTATCAATTCTTTCTCATGCATGGAATAAAAGTTAAACTTTTCCAACCTTCGAGGTTCGTAGAGGGATACGGTATTCATCCTGGTTCCATCGATAATGCCCTCAACGAGAATGTTTCAGTTCTCATCACCGTAGATTGCGGCATCACCAATTGTGAAACCGCTGACTATGCACTTGATAAAGACCTTGACCTCATTATCACTGACCATCATAAGGATATACGTGAAGAGATGCCAAAGGCCTATGCGGTCATCAATCCCAATAGAAGAGATGAGCCGGACCCAAGTGAGCTGAGAACTCTCGCAGGAGTGGGTGTTGCCTTTGCTCTTTGTTTAGAAATTAAAAATCAATTAGAGAAAACTGGCAATGAGACTCCAAGCATTTATCCTCTCCTGCAATACGTTGCGATTGGAACCATTTGTGATCTGGCCCACCTCTCCAATATGAACCTCAAACTCACCCGTCATGGGTTAAAACTCATCACCGAGAGTAAGTACGAAGGAGTTATTTGCTTTTTTAATGATGAAGATAGAAAAGCCCCCTTTATTCCTTCAGAAAAAATATCTTTTTATGTTGGACCTCTTATCAATTCCAAAGGCAGGCTCGATCACCCTGAGAAAGCCCTCAATTTACTGATCGCAGATAACCATAAGGATGCATTTGAAAACTACTCTCATCTAGAAATTTCCAATCGAGAGAGAAAAATTATTCAAAAAGAAGTTTTTGATGGAGCAAAAAAACAAGTTCTCAAACATTTCTCATCGAGTGAAAATCTCATCAATATTGTCTACTCTCCCGAATGGCACGAAGGAGTTATCGGAATTGTCGCTTCTAAATTAGTTGAAACTTTTGAAGTACCGGCTATTGTGTTTACCAACGCAGAAGAAAAAGGAATCATTAAGGCCAGTGCAAGAAGTGCTGGGGAGCTTAATCTCTTTGATGCGCTCAAAGCTTGTGAAGATCTTTTTATCAAGTTCGGAGGCCATAAAGCTGCAGCAGGTTTATCCATGCCTCAAGAAAATCTCGAACCTTTTAAAGCTCGCATGAATGAGTACTTACAAAAGATTCCAGCGATTCAGAGAACGGTGCAAGATCATTTTGATATTCATATTTCTTTTCAAGATATTAATAAGCAGCTTGTTAAAGAATTAGAATCCATGGAACCTTTTGGTATGGGTAATGAAAGACCAACCTTTAGAATGAATGATGCGATTATAGAGTCTTACAGCATTTTAAAAGATGTCCATGTAAAGTGGAGCTTTACCTCTAAGTCCAATCCAACCCATAAAATCAGTGGCATTAGTTTTAATTATATTGGGAAGTGGAATACCCTCTCTCCTGATGAGTTATTTAAAAAACAATATGAAGAAGGTCTAACGGTTCAATTTCAAGTGGGAATTAATCGCTTCAGAGGAAATGAAATTATTCAACTCATGGTGGATAAAGCTTTTCTTGGCTAAACACCCATGCATTATTACTTACTTGAACTGCAATATTTAGGATTTAGGTTTCACGGTTGGCAGCTGCAAAAAGATGTGAAAACTGTTCAATATATGCTCAATCGCACTTTGATAACTGTCTTGGGTCATGATCAATTTAAAACTATGGGGGCTTCCAGAACCGACTCTATGGTTTCGGCCAACCACCACTTTTGCCAATTGGCCTTAAGAGAAGAAATCAATTTAGAAACATTTAAAGAGAAGCTAAACTACAATCTCCCCCAAGATATAAGAATATTGGCCATCAATCATCGCGATAAGAAATTCGATCTTTTGAATAGTAAAAAAAGAAAGATTTATCATTATTATTTTAGTCATGGAAAAAAGACTCATCCCTTTTGCGCTCCTTTTATCACCAATATGATCGATACTCTCGACATCCCGGCGATGAAAAATGCAGCGAAGTGTTTTGAAGGAGAGCATAATTTTATTAAGTATTGCTATCGAGGGAGCGAGAAAAAACAGTATATAAGAACAATTGAATCCTGCTCCATAGAACTCAATGATGATTTCCAGGGTAAGTATTTTCCTAAAGAAGTTTACTGCCTAAAGGTTATAGGCAATGGTTTTTTACGAAATCAAATAAGAATTATGATGGGGGCCCTTTTTCAAGTTGGCCTTGGTCAGCTCACTCAAGATGAATTGATTAACTCTCTCAAACTCGATGCCACATCAGATGGCCAGCATATTGGCTTTATTGCCCCTGCCTCTGGTTTAATACTGCAAGATAATCAATTTACTTAAAGCAATACCCTTCCATGTGAATTTTATTAAACCAATGAAAAAAGGCATGAGAAGTTGAATAACGAGTTGTTATATTCTCAACTTTACCATCCCTACACTTGGCTGCTAATTTTTGATGGGCTTGATCTACGTAATCAGTTTCAAATACAAATCCCATAATGACTCTCTGCTGAGTTTCTACTTCAATTTTTTTAGCCTGATTCAAGTCTTTCACAAGTTCATAGTCTGACATGTGAACTAAATGCACGGAATGAGAGCAAGAGTATAAAACAGCAAAAAGGATTAAGTGTAAAAAAAATTTCACTTAACTTCTCCTTTTGCCATTTTGGATACAATAGCCTTTTGCCTCTACTACAGACTTATGAAAAACGATGGGAAAATAGGTCATATTTGTATCTTTGGTTAAAATACCTTCTACTGCTCCCCCCTCACATTGGTCAATAAGTTGTTTCGTCAGATCATTGATATAATCATTATTAAAATTGAAAAAGAAAATAATATTTCTTTCAACTTTTGCTGTTACAACTTTTGATCTCTGAGTCGGAATACTTGTTTGAGAGACACTATTAACATGTGCGCAAGAAATAAGACCCACGAGAAGTAAAAAACTTAAAAATTTCATATCAATTTCCTTTTATTGTAAGCAATATCCGCGAACTTTTACGATTTCACCAGAAACAACTGGATATGAGTTCGTCTCTCTAATCATTAAAAGCCCAGTTACTTTCCCACTTGGACATTCTTTTAAAATTAATTCTGGCAAGACATCGGCATATTTCTCATTGAAAACTGGATTTCCTGTTCTCGGTCCGACTTGAAACATGGAGATGATATTTTGGACCTCTTGAGCCCTTCCCCCATCTTTAGTTGCTGCAGTAATCAAGTCTGAAGCTTGCTCTAAATTAACACCTGTCTCGCTTAATAAAACCTCAAAAGGCTTAGACTTTTCAGAGTCCATTGGAGCGATGTCGCCCACTTGAACATGGTGTTTAATGGCACATGAAGAAACTAGAATAAATATTAAAAACTTCATCTGAATCCCTTTGAAACTAACGTACAATCTCAACACTTTGAATAACCACATCATCAAAAGGTCTATGGTTATAACGAGGGTCAACTTTTACGGCCCCAATTTTTTTAACTACGTCCATCCCTTGGGTCACTTTGCCAAATACAGTGTAGTCAGCGGGACTGAGTTGTACTTGTGGGACAAGAGTTATAAAGAACTGAGACCCATTGGTGTCTCTTCCTCTATTAGCCATGGCCAAAGTTCCTTCTGCAGAATAGTCTAGTTCAGGATGAGTTTCATTTGCAAATTCATAACCAGGTCCTCCCATTCCTGTGCCTTCGGGGCAACCTGCTTGAATCATAAAACCATCAATCACTCGATGAAAGAGAACTCCATTGTAAAAGGGTCCTTCTTTTTCTGTCTCTTGTCTTCCCTCAGCGAGATTAATAAAATTCCAGGCTGATTCAGGAGCTTTATCGACAAACAACTCAACAATGAAGTCACCCAAACTTGTTTTAAAAACAGCACTTGCGCTTTTTATATCTTCTTTATGATTTGATTTCGTCGCCATTATTTCATCTCCACTTTTTTATAGGTACCCTTAATTTGTTCAGGAAACGACGGTGCAAATAAAGTGATCGTTTTCCCCGGTAAGAGTTGATTTATATTTATTCCAAATTGAAACGTTCTTTTATTTTGTAGATCAAAAATACTAAACATCTCGGAGCTAATTAATTTGACTCCATACTCATCCCAATCATATTTTTGAACCAGCTCTTCTAACTCTAAAGTCGATAAGCAATTACTTATTAAGATAGGATACCCAGACTGAACCTGACTTTTTTCAAGAATTTTTTTCACTCGTTTTGGACTCTTTAAAAAGGGGTCCAGCCAGACAAGACTAATATTTTTAAAATTAGGTGGCATAAAATCATAGCTTCCCCCTAACACTTGAGCATAAACATTATTAAAGATGAAGGCCTCTTCTTTAGGCGGAAGATCAGTTTGGCCAGTGGAGCTTCTAAAAGCCGCAATTTTTTTATTCCACATATGCTGCAGATGAATCATTTGAAGATATTTAAATGAAAAACTTTTCTGAATAGTTTGAAAGTTCATATAGCGAACAGGTTCGTTACGCTGACATCCGGCCCAATCAGAGAAATTTATCCAATGAGGAAGATCTGCTAGAAAATAAGCTTCGACTCCACTGGAGATATAAACTTCCTGAAGATCGGGTTCTTCATTAACGTCCGTTGGAGCGCTTGAGCATGCCACTAAAGCAAAAAAAAGGATACTCTTTAGAATTAGATTCATAGAAGAGTATCCTAGCTTAGAATATTCAAAATTTAAATTATTGTTTAAAGGAAATAAACCTTAGATTCGCCTTTATCTATACATGAGAATTCTGCGAACTTGTAAATAAAATCAATAAAAGGTTGAAAAGCTTTGAAGCTAGGAAGACTTTTGTCAAACTCTCCCCCAAAGCGAAGGAAGGCATCACCTTTTTCGTCCACATATTCGTTAATATGCTTAAGATTGACCACGAGGGGTAAAAAGTCGTCTTTTGTGAAGTATATACGTACTGTGACATCATCTTTTTGCTTAAAGTGAGTCTGCGCATCTTTATGAAAAGGAACTTGAAACAGACAACCCTCTTGAGAAATATCGACCATCGTTACTAAATACTTCGTTCCATTTTCATCTATTTCAGCATATGAGCCTAAAAACTCAGAAAACAAAACCCTCTCAAAGTTTCTTTTTCTCTTCTCAATCGAGTCTTTTCTTTTTTGTTGGAAATCAATAACTTTAGACATGCTAACTCCTCGCATTACAATACTACCATCCTTATCGGTTGAATTTTAGAGCACTTAAAATTTTCCTACTTTCTGGCCTTTGAGTCTTGGGACCGGCATAATGTACCCAAAGCAAAACACTCAGGTTTAAGTAATGGATAAAGACGCATTTTTAAAAAAAGTCGAGATCTATCTCATTGATCTCAGTTTAGTTGATAGGAACAGAATACTCAGTGAACTTATTGCTGAAGATATTACTGGTGACAACCCAATGCAGGTGGCCGAGCAAAAACGCCGGGAACATGGTTTTCCTCCCTTCCCTCATCAGAATAATACGGGATGCTTTAAGCTGATGCTTAAAACTTTTGTCGTCATGTTCGCCCTTTTCCTTATCTTTATAGGATTTTTGGTTTGGAAATTTACTCCTCTTTTTCAGATTGATGAAGAAAAGCAAAAAATTGTCATTCTTGGAGGCCTGATCGATATAGATGGAGAAGCTGGAAAATTTAAAATTGGTGAAACTTATCACTTTGAAAAATCAAAGTATCAAAACGAATTTCAATCCAGAATGCCACTCACATCAGAGATTGATGAAGTCATTTTAAACTTAAACTCAGGTAAAATTGATATTCATCCCAGCTCCAATGAGGAGCTCTCCCTTAAATGCCAAATGGAGACAGCCCCAGGACCAAAGCTCATTAAAAAAGACCAAAGTATCACCTTTGATTTCTCCAAGCTTAATGGTTCCTGTCGTATCGAAGTCCCTGCTGCAGGAAAACTGAGCTTAAATGCCCAGGCCGCTACGATTAATTTGATAGAAGTCGAAAACGACATTAGCGTTTATTTAGAAAACGGAAATGTAGGAATTAAAGAAAATACCGAACTGCTCTACCAGTATTCATTCGATATTGGTCAAGGCTTTAGTGATGAGTTTGAAACAAGTGCTGCTCAAGGAGCTATCGAAATTCAAATTGAAATAGAAAACGGTGGCATAACTAAGATAAGAGAATAAAAAAGTGAATTTAGAAGAAATAAAACTTGAATATTTACAAGATGAACTTAAACAAGATGATCTTCACTCTGATCCATTAGAGCAATTTAAAAAGTGGATGGAACAAATTCTAAAAGCGGAAGTGAGTTATCCTAATGCCGCTTTTTTATCCAGCTGTGATGAGCAAGGTATGCCAGACTCAAGAACTGTCCTTATCAAGTCTTTTGGTGACGCTGGCTTTCGCTTCTACACTAATTATCTCAGCAAAAAAGGGAGAGATTTTACCCATAATAATAAAGCCAGTCTTCTTTTTTATTGGAAAGAGTTTGATAGACAAGTCAGAATCAATGGTTTTGTTCATAAATGTTCAAGATTAGAGTCTGAAGAATACTTTAACTCTCGCTCCAGAGAGTCAAAGGCCAGTGCTATTATTTCACCTCAAAGTCATAAAATATCGAGAGAAGATCTCATCGAGCAATATCAAACATTACTGGAGGGTGATAAAGAATTAGTATGCCCAACTCATTGGGGTGGCTTCGATCTGACTCCAACTCAATTTGAATTCTGGCAAGGTAGACCTAATCGATTTCATGATCGTTTTCAATACACTCAAAGTAAAAACAGCTGGCTCATCACAAGGCTAGGCCCATAAAAAAAGCCCAGTAAAATACTGGGCCATATATAAATGAAATTAAAAATAAAAAATTTTAGTGGTCGTGCCCATCATCAGACTCAGACTTTGCACCTTCTGCATCTGCGCTATCATCTGCCTCTGGATTCACTTTAAACAACTCAACTTCAAATACTAAAGTTGCTCCACCAGGAATTTTTGGAGGGGCTCCGTTTTCACCATAGGCAAGCTCACTAGGAATAACAAGCTTAACCTTACCACCCTCTTTAACTTGTTGCAGACCTTCGGTCCACCCCTTGATAACTCTGTTAAGTGGAAATGAAATCTTCTTCCCTCTATCAACAGAAGAATCGAATACAGTTCCGTCAGTAAGAGTTCCATGATAATGAACTTCTACTGTATCAGTTTCTTTAGGCTGAGCTCCCGTTCCTTCTTTGATCGTATGAATAACTAAACCAGACTCAGTCTTTTTAGCTTCAGGGTTTTTCTTAAGATAGTCGTCAATAAATTTTTGTCCGCCTTCTTTTTGTTTCTTAGCTACTTGATCCATTCTGCTTTTAAACATTTGCTGAATCTTTGGCTGATAAATGGCCATATCAACATCTGCTTTTTTTCCTTTCGCAGAATGAACAATACCTTTATAAAGGGCTTTCATTTCTTGATCGTTAAGATTTAATCTTTGAAGGTTTGCACCCAACATAAATCCCATCGCATAAAAAGTTTTATCATCTTCTGATGAAAGCTTAGTCGCCTCAGGACCTTTATCCATACAAGAAGCTAACAATAAAAGAGCTAGCATACCAAAAAGTAAATTTTTCATTTGTTTATCCTTTTTTATTTATAAAACAAGTACTTAAAACGATAAGTTCTTTCACACACTTTGCCAAGCAATTTAAGGACTTAGACTTTTTGTCGCAATACTAGAATGATCAGAAAGAAAGCGCCAATAATGCTAGACGTCATCCCCACTGGTAGCTCTGCTCCATAGAAAGTAAAATTATAACAAAATGTATCAAAAACCATTAAGATAACTCCCGCAATGATAGGGCCATAAAAGATTTCCCATTGCATATGGGAGCGAAAGATTTTCATTGACCTCAAGATATGAGGAAATATCAACCCTAGAAACGAGAACACCCCAAAAAAACAAATAACAAGGCCAGTGAGAAACAAAGATAAAAATAAACTTCTTCTTTGGATTTCTGTGAGATCTGTCCCCCTCCCCAACGCAAAACTCTTACCTAAATTAAGCAGGCTAAGTTGATGAGCATGTTTAAAAACAAAGCCAGCACAACAAAAGAGCCCAACGAGATAAAAAATAATCCAATAGGTTTGAAACTGTTTAAAATTTCCAAACCATATCCCTGTTGGAAAATCGAAGTTAAGAGACATAAATAAAAATTGAATGACAGAGAATATCGCCCCCACAAATAAATTAAAAGCCAGCCCCAATATAATGACTTTCTTCATCTCCATAAACTGCCAAACATTTCCCTCAGCGTTTTTTGTTTTTCTCGTTGCGAAGTAAAGAATTCCAATAAAGGCACTAAAAAGTAGAAAGGAAAGAGTCCCTAAGCTCACATCAAATCCAAACATTTTTACAGCAAACTGTGCGATAATAATGGTCAAAACCGCCATCCCATCCATCCCTAAAGTAGAAGGGGAAGCAATTCCATTATTTGTGATGAGCTGACTTAAGCTGCCACTAAGACAAAGAAAGTATCCTCCCAGAAAAACAAACAATAGACGAATGATGTCAACTTCCACTTTGGATCCTTAACTCATCTGAGGTTTGCACTAAAATATAACTCGAGTTCACTATATCTTGAATTAAGTCAGAGCGATGCTCTATCATCAATATCTTCTTATTAAGCTTTTTCAATTGGACTAATGATTCATATAAATATTGAATATTGGCTTGATCTAAATGCTGAAAGGGTTCATCTAGGACAAATATATCTCCGGAAAAATAAAGACCTAAGCAAATTTTTGCCAGTTGGTTCTGCCCTCCACTCAATTCTTTCAGAGGTGTCTCTCTAAAATGTAGACATTTTTCGTATGTCGTCTCAAAGAGCTCAAGTTTTTCGACTCTCTTTTTATACCACTGTTTAATCACTTCATCCAAGGAGATATCATTTAATGGATTGAGAGCCGTTTGATCCACATAAACGACATTTTCATCATTAAAATAGTGTTGTTTTCCCTTTTTAAGAATTTGAACAAGGCTTGATTTACCAATCCCGTTACTCCCCTTGAGTAAGGTTAATTCTCCTGACTTAAGTTGCAACGAACCTCTTAGGGGTAGCGAATTGATTTTGAATGTTGAATCAATTTCAAGTTGCATTGACTAGGCCTTTGTCCATTTAAAAACTTAAGCGACTTAAATCTCTAAGAAAGAAAACTTGTCTTATTCCCGGTATAAAAACACCACGATATTTCAAGTTCCACTTTTGCTCTTTGAGATGCTCTTTCACCAGCTTATCGCCCTTTCCATCGGCTAATCCGATCTGAAGGAAGTCTTTCATTTTTTTTATTTCACGTTGTGACCAATTTACATAAGCCAGCTCACTGGGATAGGTTTTAACTAATTCGTGCTCTTTTAAAAAAAGCATTGGCCCATCATGAACCATGACGAGCTCAGGTAATTTTGTGGTTATTTCACCTACAAAAAAAATTATTTTTTTATGATTAAATTCAGTGAGCAATGAATTTTGAATCTTCCCTATTTTTTTCTTAAGAAGCGAGACTTTCTCCTCACATCCCTCAGTTAGACTTGCGACTACATTAATGACTTCAGAACTAAAGGCAAAACTATCTTTTCCAACAGATGAGATGGAATAGGCTTCAAGCTTAGCGCTCTCAAAGAGTTTTTTCAGCTCAAAACTTTTATCATAATAAACAAGACTGTTTTTAAAAGTCGCTAATTCTTTATTGGATAAAAAGACCCCACCAGCGATCATACGAGCATTCGTTTTTTTTGCTATAGGATGAAAAGTTGAAATGGCTTTAAGCTTTTTAGACTGCAAGAGATCCAGTTCTTCTAGCACCATGGTAAGTGGTCCGGAAAGTGAGACAAGAGGTTCTTTCAAATCACAAGCTTGAACACTGATATGCCATAAAGAAATACAAATAAAAACTGATTTAATAACCGTTGGCATCTAAGACTTCGTTTGCCAGTTGATCTACATATTCATTTTGAGGATGACCAGAGTGACCTTTCACCCAGTGAAAGGAAACATTCACACTCGCTGCAAGAGCATCCAGTTTTTTCCAAAGATCTAAGTTTTCAGGCTCTTTTTTATCAGCCTTTTTCCACCCTCTTTTTTTCCAGCCACTCACCCATGACTTCATGCCATCCACCATATATTTAGAGTCTGTAAAAATATAGAGTTCATGCATTGGTGATACAGAGAATTCTTCGAGAGCAGCTATCGCTCCCATAAGCTCCATTCTGTTGTTGGTGGTTTGCTCAAAAGCCACAGCATTAGATTTTAAGATCGCCCCTTTTGAATCTTGAACAATAAAAGCAAAGCTTCCAGGCCCTGGATTCCCTCGACAGGCCCCATCACTATAAATAGCAAAAGCGTGGTCTTTACCTTGAATCTGCTCGGGTATTTCAAACTCTGAGGTTGATTTTTCTTTGACAGCCGCATCAGACAATTGCTTTGCTTCTTCACGCAGCACATCAAGGGCAGCAGTAGCGGTTTCTGAAGTGAGCATTTTTGCTAACTTAGCAAGATATGTTTGAGCAGATTTTTTTGACATACGCGCACAATGTTATACTAGAGAAAACCTCTTTTCAATATTTTAAATTTTTTATAATCTGTGACTTCAGTAAACTTAAACGAGGTACCTCTTGGAACTAAATTACGCCATTAAAGTATATAAGCAATACTTTAATTTTGCCTCTTCACATTTTTTATTATTTGACGATGGAACCAGAGAACCTCTGCATGGTCACAACTACCGAGTCATGGTTAAGGGTGATGCGCCTATAGGTGACTCTGATATGGTTTTTGATTTTCTTGATATCAAACCCATTGTAAGAGAGATATGTGACTCCTTAGATCACAAACTGCTTTTACCGGGAGAAAATCTTAATATTGAAATCAATACCAAAGACAGCCAAATGGAAATTAAAACGAAAGATAATTCCTTTTTTAGTTTTCCTGCAAGTGATGTCTTAATCCTCCCTATCACAAACACCAGTGCAGAAAGACTTGCTGCTTACTTGTGTTCTGAAATCACTCGCCTGACCATGGAGCGATTTAATTTTAGTTTTAAATCTTTAGAAGTTGAGGTTGAAGAAACTCCAGGGCAAAGTGCTGTGTATTACCATGAGGCAAAGTCATGATTTTTACGTCTCTGAAAGCTGGTAGCAGTGTGGAAGGAAACACTATTGAAGCTTATAAATCTGATATTAATGCTAAAAAATTTCTCTATCTTATCGCGGGAACTCATGGAGATGAAGTGGAAGGGGTTTATGTTTTAAAAAAACTCTTCTCCTGGCTGAAAGAAGATCATGCCCTCAAAGATTTACCTATCATTGTTATCCCTATTCTTAACCCGGATGGTTACAGGAGTGAGTCAAGAGTGAATGCTCATGCTGTAGACTTGAACCGCAACTACCCAACGGAAAATTGGTCAAGTGAATTCAAAAAGCCTAAGTATAACCCTGGGCCTAAGCCTTTGAGTGAACCAGAAAATGCCTTTCTAGAGCAGCTTTTTCAAAAATATCCACCGAGCTTTATTATTTCTTTTCATTCGTGGAAGCCGGTTTTAAATTATAATGACAATGCAAAAGATGTTGCAGAGTATTTATCAAGTTATAACGAATATCCTATTGCAGCTGATATTGGGTACCCCACTCCAGGCTCTCTGGGAACCTATGCACCTGAAAAATATCAGGCTCCGGTTCTCACTTTTGAATGTCCTCCTTTAAGTGATGAAAAATCTCTCCAAAATATCTGGGAAGAAAATGAAGAAGGGCTTAAAAGTTTAATTCAAAGTGAATTGCTTGCTAAAAAAATTCAATGATCGTTCTTGCCGTCTTACTCCAGCCATTTATTTACATCGGAATTGCCCTTAGTTTTTTAACACTCATCTTACCCGTCTCAATTGTGGCCCTCCCTTTTTCTCAGTACAGAAGGCTCAAGATGACAGCTCCTTGCTGGAGACTCTATTTCTCACTCACATTACGTTGGATTTCTCTAGCCCGTATCACTAAGTTTGATTATAGAGATGAGCAGTCAAAAAAAGCCCTCATCCCTCAAGGGTTATACATTGCTAATCACCAAAGCTTTGCCGATATACCTCTGATCTTTAGTACATTTATCATCCCCCCCATCATGAAAAAATCATTGGTCTATATTCCTATTTTTGGGATTTGCTGTTATGCCAGTGGAGCTATTCTCGTTGATAGAGCAAAAGGAAGTTCTAGAAAAAAAGTTTTTATGATTGCAGCCAGAAGACTCAAAGAAGGATTTAAACATCTGCAATATTATCCAGAAGGCACCCGTAGCAAAGATGGTATTCCGAGAGATTTTAAGAATATCAAAGCAGCACTTATCCGTTATGCCTATAACCAAAAAATACCTGTTTTTCCCATAAGTATTGCGGGAACAAAAGATTTGGTTCAACATGGTCTTATTATTCCTGGATCTAAGCTAGGAATCATTTTTCATGCTTCACTTAACCCAACTGAATTTAGTAATGAAGACGAGTTTGCAAGGGCCTGCTGGGAGCAAGTCAAACAAGGTCATAAAGAACTAACTGAAATTAAATAAAGATCTTACTTCATCCTCTTCAATTTTAGCTAGGCCCAAGATATCACCTTTCATATTTCGCACCCAAAAATGCTCTCCCCGGATTTGGCCTGATCTCATTTCACAAATTCTACTTTGATTTAGCCTCACGCCATTTTTATATAAATGAGCTTCTTTATCGGCGAAAACGATTGAGTCTAAGTTTAAGACTTTATCTATCTCCATAAACTGATCTTCGGAAACGGCGCTTTCGAAGTCCCTTAGAGCATTCTCGCTGAGACACTCTCCCACTGCTGTTCGCTCCAGCCCTTCCAGAACACCTAATGTCCCCAAGTACTCTGCACAGTCGGCAAAAAGAGTTCTAATATAAGTTCCAGAGCTGACTTTGAAGTGTATCTTCAAACGAGGAAAGTCATACTCTACAACGTTAAGCTCATAGACTTCACGTCTGACTTGTTCTTTTTTGATTTCTACCCCAGCTCGGGTCCACTCATGCAGCGGCTTTCCTTCAAATTTAGCGGCTGAATATTTATGGGGTGATTGCCAATAATCCCCTAGAAATTTATCTTGCAGTTGTTTTTCAATAAATTCTGGTTCAAATTTGGCAATGGTTTGGACTAGGTATTCAGAGCTATCTTCATCAGTGAAGCCTTCGGTAAGATCTCCGGTCTCACTTTTTTTTCCTAGTATTCCCATTGCGAGATATGATTTTGGTAAATACTGATGAATATAATCATTGAGTTTTTGTGCTCCATCCACGCCGATCATCAGCACACCACAGGCAAAGGGATCCAGTGTTCCAAAATGACCTAACTTTGTTTTTTTGGGAAGATATTTTTTGAGAGCTCTGATGACAGAGTAAGAAGTCTGATCAATTGGTTTATAAAGATTATAAATGCGAGGGTTAGCTTTCTTCTGAGTTATCTTGATTACCCTTGAGAAGTTCTTCGATCTTTCTTTCATCTTCAAATTGAGAATCAAAATAAAGAAAAAGTTCTGGTGTATGCCTTACATTAAGCTCTTTTGCGAGAACAGACCTTAGCTTTGAGCTCGCTCCGCTGACGGCTTTTTTTAAATCCCCTCTATTTTCAGCATTAAAAGAGTCCCAGTAGACTTTGGCTTGAGAATAATCATTGGTGAGTTCTACTCGAGTGATGCTCACCATGGTTAGCCTTGGATCTTTAAGACTTTGTCTTAAGGCCAAATTAAGAGCGTCCTTAATCCGACCTTCAAACATAACTTTATTATGACCTTGTTTTCTTGACATCAATAATCCTCAGTTAGTTGTACTGAGAAGCTGTTTCAAGCTTACGAGCTTTTTCTTCGAGTTGGTAAGCTTCAATCAGGTCTTGAGTTTTAATATCATTAAAACCTTCAAGGGCCATCCCGCACTCGTATCCATTAGAAACTTCTTTCACTTCGTCTTTAAAACGCTTGAGTGTAGATAGTTTTCCATCGTAAACAATCTTACCGTCACGAAGTAATCTGATATTACATCCACGTTCAATTTTTCCATCGATAACACCACAACCTGCAATGGTACCTACTTTTGGAATATTAAAAGTATCTCTAACTTCAGCACGACCAATATATTTTTCAACTTTCTCAGGCTCAAGCATTCCTTCAAGGGCAAGAGTTACATCTTCAATGAGCTCATAGATAATTGAATAAGTTCTTATTTCCACACCTTGCTCTTCGGATAACTTACGAGCACTGGTAACCGGACGCATATTAAAGCCAATAATATAACCGTTTGTATTTGAAGCCATAATGACGTCATTATCAGTGATAGCTCCTACACCACCAGCGATAATTTCTAAACCAACTTCGTCGTTACCAAGAGCTTGAAGTGCCTCTTTAATCGCTTCATATGAGCCTTGAACATCAGAGCGGACCACAAGATTAAGAACTTTTTTCTCACCGGTTTGAACATCTGCATTCGCGAAGAAATCTTCAAGTGAAGCCACTTTTGGAGTTTCAACATTTTCTAGTGCTTTACGCTCAGAAATTCTATTGTCCACAACCTTTCTTGCTTCTCTTTCGTTTTTCACCACATTGAGAAGTTCTCCTGGACTAGGAGGAGCATCTAAACCTAAGATTTGCACTGGAATAGAAGGACCTGCTTCTTTAACACTTTTACCTGTGGTATCCATTAAAGTTCTCGCTCGCCCATGGCATTCACCACAGACAACAGCATCACCTTTTTTAAGGGTCCCTTTTTGTACTAAGACAGTCGCGACAGGACCTCTTCCTGTTTCAATTTTTGACTCAATAATGACACCTTCAACAGCACCTTTTGGATCTTCTCTTAAATCGAGAAGCTCAGCTTGAAGCTTAACTTGCTCTAGTAAGTCATCAATACCATCACCATTGAGAGCAGAGATATTAGCAAAAAGAGTTTCCCCTCCCCACTCTTCAGGAACAAGCTCAAACTCTGTCAGTTCTTGCTTTACTCTTTCAGGATTAGCACCTTCTTTATCCATCTTGTTAACAGCAACGATGATGGGGCATCCTGCATTTTTAGCAAACTTAATCGATTCTTTTGTTTGTGGCATAACACCGTCATCTGCCGCAACAACGAGTATCACAACATCAGTAACATTCGCTCCACGCTGTCTCATCGAGGCAAAAGCCGCGTGACCAGGAGTATCTAAAAATGTAAGTGTTGATTTCCCAACTTTAACCGAATAAGCACCAATATGTTGGGTAATCCCTCCGGCTTCCCCTTCAGTCACTTTTGTTTTTCTAATATGATCGAGCAATGTTGTTTTTCCATGATCGACGTGCCCCATAACAGTAATGATGGGGTTACGCACTGGAAGATGAGACTTATCTTCTACAGTATCTTGGTCAATAACATCTGATTCATCAAAGGCTTTATCTTCGACTCTATAATCATAAAGCGAAGCTATTTCACCTGCGAGTTCTAGACCGATATAATCATCTTCTTTAACGAGTAAATTAATTTCCAAACAACGATTTTGAAATTTTGAGAATTTCTGACTTAGCTTCTGGGCTAATTCAGCTCCCGTTGTCACTCGATAAATATTGATCACTCGTTTTGAATCTTTCACTTCAGTGATCTCAGTTTTCTTTGATTCACCGGTGTATATTTTCTTTTTCTTAGTCGGTGTGTACATCACTCGCCCAACAACATTGGAAGCAAATTTCATTTGCTCGTCAGCTTTGATTTGAGTCATGTCCTTAGACTTACCAGCTCCTTTCTTTGAAACGATACTGGCCAGATCCCCCATTCTCTTTTTGGAAGCCCCTCTTTCATCTTTACCGCTCTCAGGATCATCTTCGCCTGGTACAGCAAAGCGTTCATTGGCTTTCGCAGATTTTTTAGCCTCAGTTGATTTCTCTGAGTCTTCTTCAGATTTTTCAGGAACATAAACAGGAGTAAAAGCATGCATTTTTTCTTTGAAGACTTCTTTTTCAGGCTTGCCTTCTTCAGAAGTTTCTTCAGAAGCATCTGTTTTAGCGTCAGCATCATCAGCTTTCTTCGTTGCAGCTTTCTTTTTAACCACTTTCTTTTTACGAACAACCGTTTGAGGCTTAGCTTCAACTTTTTCTTCTTCTACTTCAGCTTCAGGCTCAGGAGCCGTTTCTTCTTTTTTCGCTGCTGCTTTTTTAACGACTTTCTTAACAACTTTTTTCTTTTTTGCGACTTTTTTCTTCGTCACTTTTTTCTTTTTAGGAGCTTCTTTAGCAGGAGCAAATGCCTCCATCGCTTTTTCAACTTCTTCATCAGAAAGCTTAACCATGTGGTTACGAACATTCATCCCCATATCTTTTAGTTTTTCAACTAAATCAATAGCTCCGATATCTAGTTCTTTCGCTAATTCAAATACTTTCTTAGACATTTTATCTCCACTTTTTGTCTTATTTTAATTTAAAAGCTGCCAGTTCTTCTCTCAGTCTTCTTTCAGCATCAGAGAATTTATCAGCATCTTCTTCACCATCTTTAGCAGTACTCTCAGATTTGATCATACCCATTCTTGCAGATGGTACTGCCGAAGCAGAAACTATTTCAGCTTCTTCTTCAGGCTCATTCACAATATTTTCATCTTCAATAGCACTACTTGCCGCAGCAATCATTTCATTAGCCGCATCCAATTCGATATCAAGTGACTTCATGAGATCTTCTGGATCAGAAGCACTTAAATCAACAATGGACATCATACCATGCTGAACAAGGACTTGCGCCGTAGCTTCAGTGATTTGCTCTAACTGAGCAAGATTTTCAACGGCCATACGTACTTTTTCTTGTAGCTTAGCTTTAGAAATAATATTCACTTTCCAACCTGAAAGCATCGCAGCCAGTCTTACGTTTTGACCTCTTTTACCGATCGCCAAAGAGAGTTGGTCTTCTTCTACAATAACATCAAGAGTGTGCTCATCATGGTTGAGACTTATCGATGTAATCTCAGATGGAGCAAGAGCGTTTCTTACAAACACTTCCACATCATCATGCCATTTAACAATATCAATTTTTTCACCTTGAAGTTCGTTAACAATATTCTGTACTCGAGATCCCTTCATCCCAACACAAGCTCCCACCGGATCAATATCTCTATCAACTGTAAAAACAGCGATTTTAGCTCTATGTCCTGGCTCTCTTGCAGCCGCTTTAATTTCAATAGTTCCATCTTGGATTTCAGGAACTTCATTTTCAAAAAGCTTAACAAGAAACATGGGAGAGGTTCTTGAGAGTCTAATTTCTGGACCTCTATTTGTCATAACAACTTCTGAAAGATAAGCCTGAACTCTATCACCTGGTTTAAACGTTTCACCATAGATAGTTTCTCTTCTGGTAAGAATGGCATCCGCTTTCCCTAGATCAAGAATAACATTTCCTCTCTCATAGCGACGGACAATTCCAGTCACGAGTTCATCTTCTCTATGTTTGAAATCTTTAAATAAAATTTCTCGTTCAGCATCTCTGACTTTTTGAAAAATAATTTGTTTTGCTGTTTGGATATCGACACGTGAGAATTTTGGATCTTCAATTTTGATACCGAGTTGATCACCTACTTCGCAGTCTTCG
>CEQY01022868.1_pt1 | contig 44833 bp, 44 predicted proteins | sample 361391 | NCBI WGS metagenome assembly CEQY01 (sample SAMEA2621075, study PRJEB7988) | marine metagenome | isolation source: saline water (ENVO:00002010), including | reverse complement strand
ATACTTTCTTCATTATTTTATCACCGTTATTTTAAATATTATTTTTTAAACCAGCTTGTATCATCAAAAATAATTTTTTTAATATTTTTCTCGCCCATATGTCTAAGCTGTTCAATTGTATCTTTCCTTATTTTACCTTGCACGCTCATTATCAGAACTTTCAATCCAGTTTTATTAAATTTATGAGCTACAAATGGCTTTATGTATAACGTATCACCATATTTAACTTTATGCGTTTTACCTTCAATATTTAAGCAACCATCTTTACTAAGAACATACAAATATTGATGTGAAGATGAATACCTAGAAAACTCATTATTACAGATTACTTCAAGTTCAATTGAGTCTGAAGTATTAACTAGCGGAGTTGTCGCCAAGCATTTATACTTATATATTGATTTATTTTTATATCGTTTATACTTAAATTTACAGTTATCATATTTAGCTATTTTTACTTTACCTGTACTACTTTTTTTTGATTTTTCTATAAATTTTATAGATCTTTTAAGACCATAATCTAGCAATTCATTCTGAATATCATACGAAATAGTATCGTAATAAGTAATTGCAATTATATAAGAATCAAGTTTTTTATTTCTCGTAGCAAATGTATGAGGAACATAATAACCTATAAACATTGAATCACCTGTATTCATTATTGCTACTTTTTTATTATTATTATTATCTAAATAATAGAAGTTTACTTCTCCAACGAAATATGTGAATTGATGAAGCAAGTGGCCTTGATTCCAGTGTACATTTTTATTATTAGGATCATTATCAGAAACATAAACTAACTCTCTTATCCATTCTGGTCTAAATGGAGCATTTTTGGACATCACTGTATCCTGATACTCATAATAGTCAACTCCACCTCTTTTCATAATTCTACTTGTTTTCGCTGATGACGATGCTTTCATTACTTTATAAGATGGTTCACTATCGTAAAATGGATTAATTATGTCTACTAATTTGATAGGCCATATTGATGTAATCTGTCTTACTAGCTTCTCGGTGAGTGGATCTTCTCCATTTAGTAATTTATTGAACTGAGACATCGACATCTTGAGTTCTTTAGCAGCATCCTCTGGTCTTCTTTTAAGATCATTAAGTATTTGTCTGAGCCTTAACCCACTAAAGAAATTATCTTTTTTTATAAATGACTTCATGCGTTATTTAAAAAAGTTTTGAGCATTATTATAATCTTGTGGTGTGTCAATTTCCATCCAACCCCCATCTATAGTCATACACTTTAAACTAATATTATTGTAAATCAAATAACTCAAGAAGTCAGTAATATAGGCTTTTCTAAAACTTAAAGCAGAAAAAAACTTATTATTACTGTATTGAGTTTTAGCAGATCGATAGAATTTTTTGAATATTTTAGCTCCTTCTGGGTTAATCTTGAGCATGCCAATAAATTCTCCGTTTGTGTCGTCTGGAGAAATATCTTTTCCTACTTTAAGTAGGTTATGATTATCATCAAAATAGACCTTCTCCGCCTCAGATATTGGATGCATGGTGCGATTAATGTATGATTTTTTCCATTTTGTATCGACAACTATTGTTATAGGACTAGTCTCTCTGATTAATTTTTCTACAATTTCTGATTTAAATATTATATCTGAGTAAGAGATTATACAGTCGCCCTCAATAAATTTTTCTGCACAAAATAGTGATTCTAAAATATTATTCTTTTCATATTCTTTATTATGAATAATTCTCTCAAAGCGGTGTTTAAACTTATGGTATTGATAGCCAACGATAATATTTATGTCCGTTAAATCAGATTTATTATAAACATCAACTTGATGATCTAGCATCGATTTATCATTAATCTTGAGTAATGTTTTAGGAAGATCTTTAGTTAGACTGCCAAGCCTACTACCCTTCCCGGCCGCAATAATTATTACTTTTGTCATAAGCTTATGATTTTATTAATAAATTGATTAAAGTTGTTTGATGAATTTACATAAGAATTATAAAGATATTTTTCAAGCAAATCTATGTTTCTACTTTTATAGTCTGACAAATAGTTTTTTTCATTATTCAAAATATATTCAATCTTCTCAATAAACGAATTATAGTCTTTAATTTCTGCACCTGGCATACTATCTCTATACTCATCTATGAAATCAACTTTTTTTGAGTAAGTATTAGCATCGGGTAGAAAAAAAATTTGCGGTTTACCTAAGATAGAAAAATCAACTGATGATGTTGAGTAATCATTCAGTAAAATATCAACTTCCATCATTAGTTTATTAATATCAAATAAGTTGAATTTGCTTCGATTAATCATTCTTATTCTATCAGCTTCAAAACCGTATTTTCTATATATATCTATACTAAGATGAGTTGTATAAACAAAATAAAGATTATTAGTTTGTAGCCATTTATTAAAATGTATTAACTCAAGCCCCTTCATTTTCAAAAGAGGGAATTCATAATCATAAGGTCTCCATGTAGGAGTATAAAGTAAAGTTTTATCATTTATACTAAACTCATTACCAATTATTTCTTTTAAATACTCTTTTTTAGTGAAAGATTTATCGACAAGGTTTTTGTTAAAAAACTGATCACATCTTGGGTAACCTAAAGATATAATTTTAGTCACCGGTAAATTATATAAATCATTGCCAAAACTATTACTAGTATAGTTTGATGGAAAATTGATAAAATCAAATTTAGCGGACTTTTTAACATGTTCTTTCCAAAAGTCCTCACATGCATTTGATTTTATCTTAGGACCAGATCCATGATTAAGACAAATTTTAAAAACTGACGAAATATCTGTAATACCAAAAAAATTTAGATAAGAATCACCACTATTAATTACAATCTTCGCTTGCAGCATTAAAATTATTAATTCAAATGGCCTTGATAAGGATATAAATTTTAAATTATGTAGGTTTAAGTATTTTTGGACTTCTTTACTATTAGTATAATAATATACTCTAAGTTTTGAATCTTTAGATAAAAACTCATATAAGTACCTACTATTCCCACAATAAAATTGATCGTCGGCTCCACTCAACAGAACTATATTACTTTTTTTAACCAAATACTTTATTGGGTAAAAAAAGAAATATAAAATTGGCTTTAGTATGAGTTTAATCAAATACTTTAACTTGCTAGAGAGTATTTTGATTATATTATTCATTTAATTTTTTTTAATAGTTTGACCGGGAATAATAACATTATGAGATATATGTAAACTTTATAATTAAATATTTTGTATTTTATTGCATTTTTATATGCGGTAACTGCATTATAATATTTATAGTTCATGTAAAAATTTTTACCTGCATTTATCCAGCAATTAGAACATGCTGTAGAGTATAGGTTCTTATTTTTCTTATCGATATGTTTATTAAGAACATTAATTACTGCTTTTGTATTTCTAATAATATTTGAGCTTTCTGACGTTGAATGAAGTTGGAAATTTCCTAATATATCAGTTAAAAAACCTATTTTTTTACCTAATTTACTAATCTTTAGCCACAAATCATAATCTTCCGCTGTTATTATATCCACATCCTCCGAGAAGTAACCCACATCTTCGAGGCATTTTTTTTGAAGTATAACGGCTGATAAAGATACACAATTACCTCTGGTTAAAAGTTTGTCAAATTTGTAATTTGACTCAGGTCCGTAGTTTTTTACATACTTAATGTCATCACTTAACCAATATTCACTATGGCAAACTCCAACATATTCATGATTTTTATTGAAAAATGGTATTGAGGTAAGTAACTTATCTCTCTCCCAAAAGTCATCTGAGTCAAGAAACGCAATCAAATCTCCCGATGCATTCTTAATACCTAAATTACGAGATCTCGCAATATTTCCATTATTATTTATAGATAAAATTGATATGTTATTGTTTTTGATAGACTTTAAATATTTTAATGTCCCATCAGACGAGTTATTGTCTACTACTATTAGCTCCCAATTCTTATATGATTGATTAATTACCGACTGCACTGCTCTCTCTAAAAAATAACCGTAGCGGTTATATGTTGGTAAGATTATGGATACGGAAGGATTAATATTGATCACCTAAAGTTTTTTATACAATAATCAATGAGATGATTTATCTCAGAATCATTATCAATATGCGGCATATATCCCCTATCAACTATTTTAGTATTATCTACTGCAAAAATCTTTGGGGTACTTTTTCCCTTGCTTGCTTCGTTTATTTGAATTTCAAGATTACATGATAGCTTTTGCTCAAGAATTTTTTTAATTTTATTAATTAAATCAATAACTTTTACTGATATTCCAGAAGATACATTGAATATTTCGATTGGTTTAAGATTTTCATCAATAATTATATTTTCTATTGTATTAGTGATAGTGCTGATAGGAATAAAATCTTTATAAACTTGTCCATCTGACCTGAGCTCTATTTTCTTACTAATCACTGCCTGCTTGCAAATATCCATCACTACTAAACTCCAACAATCTGATAACTTGTGTACTGGAAATCCATAGCCGTTAGTTATGCGTAGAATAATTCTATTTAAACCATCTATTTTATTTAGATTGAGTAGATTCTTTTCAATCGTATTCTTTAAGCGCCCATAATTAGAAGTTGGTTTACATGTCGATTCTTCAGTAATCAAACCCTCGCAATCATCTGAAATTACCCTGATCGAAGAGAGAAATAAAAATTTCTTAACTGTTTTATTTTCAGCTAATATTTTGATTATATCATCCGTTTCTTTAATATATTTTTGCACCAAATAATCATTATTGCAGTCAGCAAAATTTGGTCCGGATGTATAGATGACCGCATCTTGATTTGCGAATATTTCAGTTAACTCACTAATATTTTTATACTCTTTTACTAGGATATTAGGATGATTGAAAAAATTAGATATATTCTTTTTACTCAGTAGATTAATAGTATGATTTTTTGATAATGAATTAGCTAATCTACCCGCAATTAATCCACTACCACCAGTTATTACTATATTCATTCCCTACTCTTTTCCTACAGAGTTTTTATAACATAGAATAAAATATGGCAGATAACTTAAAATGACAAAGAAAACTACGTGTTCAATATACTTGTAAGAGAACATCAATATAGGTAAACACCAAAATATATTATATAGCATAATAAATAAAGTCGATTTATTATGGCTAGTATATTTTCTCGCAAGTATCTGATAAAAATGACTTTTATGTGGCGTAGTTATGTACTTTAATGCAGAAAATATGTTATGGGATAATTTTATATTTCGTATCAGCCTGACAACTAACACATACACCGTATCAGCTATAAAAACTGTTAAAACTATTGCGGTAATCATTAGGTGGTTTAAAAGTCCAATATCTGATAATCTCATTGAACTATTAAATATTAAAATTGCTATTAGCAATCCCAATAGATAACTCCCGGTATTGCCAAGAAATATTTTTGAAGGTGAGACATTGTATAGAAGGAAAATAATTATTGGTATTATATATAATATAAGAGAGTTTATTGAGTAAAAATTATTAAAAAAAGAAAAACATAATAATACAAATATTGCCTGACTTGCTGCTAAACCATCAATGCCATCCATGAAATTATAAATATTTATAAAGAATATAAAGAATATCATCCATGTAATAATCTCAGTCAATGCCAAATCAAAAGATAGTATTGTAATACAAGATATTATACCTTGAGCTATAAATCGGAATATTTTAGATAGTTCATACTTGTCATCACAAAAACCTATAATAGTGATTAAAAATAGACTCAGTATTGGAGAGGATAAGGTAATTCCATGTTGATGAATAATAAATGCATAAATCGATATGAGTAAATATGAACCAAATATTGCCAAACCACCGGACGAAGGCTTTTGATCCAAATGTAATCCTCGAGAGGATGGAATGGAAATACTTACTGGATAGCGTATCAATAACATAGTGAAAAAAACTGAGATTGTACTGATTATGATTAAGCTAAATAAAAACATCTATTATAAAACTTTCCAAGGAGCAAGATTTTTACTCCACATTTTTTCTAATAACTCCTTGTCTCTTTGCGTATCCATGCATTGCCAAAATCCCTCATGTTTATATGCGCGCATTTCAGATTCTTTAACTGCTCTCTCGATTGGCTCTCTTTCCAGCATAGTATCATCTATAATGTAATCAAAAAAAGATGGCTCACATACGATAAAGCCGCCGTTTATCCATCCTTTTTGCAGCTGAGGTTTCTCTATAAATGACAAGACTTTGTCACCATCAAGTTCGAGCTCCCCAAATCTTGCAGTTGGATGGACTGCTGATATAGTTATTTTTCTTCCATGCTTATTGTGAAAATTTAGCAAATTATTTATGTTAATATTAGATAGGCCATCCCCGTAAGTTAAAAAACAAGGCTCATTATTGGTATGTTCACTTATGATTTTACAACGACCACCAGTTAGCGTATCTAAGCCGGTATCAATTAAATTAATATTCCAATTAGTTTTAAAATTCTTAAAATAATCTTCTATATAATCTGCTTTATATCCTAAAGCAATATAAAAATCAGTATGTCCATAATAAGCATATATATTCATAATATGAACAATTATTGGGATTCCGCCAATCTCAACCATAGGTTTAGGTATTTTATTTGTAATTTCGCCTAATCGAGTACCGTAGCCGCCTGCTAATATAATTACTTTCATTATTCTATAAAACTGTATTTATTTAATTCTAGATTCTGACACTCAGCATCGTCATGAGGCATATTAGTAATATTTGCTAACATATTTGTTCCCATTTCCATTCCTTTGAAGGCAAAAATGATTCTAGGAGGGATTGTAACTCTCTGATAATTATCATGACCTAAAAGTAGTTTTATTTGAGTTTGATGACTCTCAGATTTTTCTCTTAAATCAATAAAATTAAAAAGGATTGATCCAATTGGAACGATAATATTCAATGTCATCTTAGTATGCATTTTCCATCCTTTAATAGAATTATTTTTAATGAATGAAAAATATACTTCCCCGAAATCAGCATAACCAACATCAGTTTTCCGTATTCCATGAAAAATATCTCCATCATCTTTTATAAATCTTTTGCTTTTAGATATAATTAATCCATTAATATTTTTCATAATCGACAATTTGTTTTTTTGTTATGTTTATTGCTTCTTTTGGTCCTTTAGAATAATAAGTATGATACCATTTTCCTGTCCATTCAGCTGTTTGTTGGAAATTTAATTTAGATTCCCAGTTGAGTTTATTTTTTGCTTTAGAACAATCTAAAGCTAAGAGATTAGCTTCATATGGCTGATTTTTCTCAGTTATAATTTCCCATTTGGATTCTGGTAAATTATGAGATATTTCAATTACTAAATCTTCAACTGTATGTGAATGAGAACCAGATGGACCAAAATTAAATGATTCACCATTTAATTCTAAATTATTAGACATCAGAGACGCTAATGTCAAGTAGCCACCTATAGGTTCTAGTACATGTTGCCATGGTCTTGTAGCTTTCGAGTTTCTAATCGATAGAACTTTATTCATTTTCCATGATTTTACAAGATCCGGAACTATTCTATCTTTAGCCCAGTCTCCTCCACCCATTACATTCCCAGCCCTTGCAGAGCATACTTTTATATTTGATTTTGGTGTTTTGAAAAATGACTCGCAATATCCTTTTATTATAAGTTCAGCTGAGGCTTTAGACGTACTGTATGGATCAATACCGCCTAATCTATCATCTTCATTATAATTCACTACCTGATTGATATTTTCATAACATTTGTCACTAGTAATCATTATAACTATAGACTCATGATTAGATTTTTTTAAACACTCTAAAATATTTAAAGTTGCAAAAGCATTGGAACAATAGGTTGTATATGGATTTTTGTATGATTCTAGAACTAGAGGTTGTGCCGCTAAGTGAAAAACAAAGTCTGGTCTTTCATCACTAATTACCTCTTGTAATTTATCTATGTTACATAAATCAAATCTTTTGTCCAAAGACGTTATATCCTCAAAGTGTTCAAAATGCGAGGGCTTAGTAGGAATATCTTTAGAAATAGCAATAATTTTAGCACCAAGCATATGTAACCACATAGTAAGCCAGGATCCTTTAAACCCTGTATGGCCAGTTATAAGGACTGATTTATTCTTAAAAATATTTGAGAACATTAAATTTTATATATGCTTTATATGTAAATTGTAGTGATTATTAGTGAAATGATATAAGACTCTTACGGTTTTTATTCTTGGTAATTCTATCATCTAAATAATAAGAGTCACTTCGAATACTCTCTGTGCTTATTTCTTCAATAACAGCTCCAGATGATGACATTGCTGAAAATCCGTGTATCATTCCAGGTTCTATTGTAAAAACCTCTCCTGGCTTCATTATCATTTTCTTTTTCTTTTTATTAAACTCTATATTAAGTTCGACTTTTCCATATACTATTAAGAAAGTTTCTTTTTTCTTTTTATGATATTGTTCAGGATGAATTTGATTTTTGAACATAAAAAGATACTTTTTGCAATAAGATTTATTCACTATAACTATCATTGATAGTCCATATTTATAAAATGAATCAAGACCATAATGATGCGAAACCTCTATCCTTGACAATTTAGGAATCAATAAATTTGCTTTTGCAGCTAATTGTCGGACCTTATTTCTTATTTCAACAATCTTTCCTCTTGTGTTTTTTATTTTAATATCCTTAATGAGAACCTTATTGCCACTTTTTATTTTTTTGGTTGATATAAAGTCTGAGAACATGGAATAGTTATTTGCTGAAAGTTGCCCATCAGATAATGGAAAATTAAAACTTACGTTTTTAATAGTAATATCAGAGTTAACTTCTTTGTTTGCATTCTCTCGGAGAAAAACTCCTCTTTGGAAATTTTTTAATTGTTTCTTCTCCTCTTTGATGTTTGATACTCTACTTTTGACGTCTCCTACTTGTGTAATTGCCATATTGAGATATGTAAGCCATTTCTCCATTTGATTAACGTCAACAGAATATTTATTTAATTTTATTGATTTAGTTTCAACACCAATATGTTTTTCAAAAACTCTGGCTCCCATTGAATAACCAAGTGCACCCGATAAAAATTCATCGGGATTTTCATGCAAAGAAATACCTGCGATATTGTCACCATAAATTTTTCTAAGTTCTTGAAAATATGCTAAATTTAAATCACTAGATAAAGTTGGATATTTTGCTACGCAATAAAGAAACTTTGCATTTAATTTTCTAGTTATGAAGAAGCTAATGATATTTGATATGTCATCTTCGTTTTGCCCTCCAAGACTGCATAAAATCTTTTTTTTCTTTATTTTTTTTACAACTGTCTCTAATAATGGCCAATCAGTTGCTGAGCAACTAGCAATTTTTAAATAATCAAAATTATCCTTTATAACATTTGCAACTGATATTTCATCAAAAGGAGTGCAGACTAGTTTAAACTTATTTCTTGAGTAGTCGAGTATTTTTTTCCATTCTGCCCTAGATAAAAATGTTGTTTTAAATCTTTCAATTTGTTTGTCGTTGCTATCTGCAAAACTTTCATGAATAAAAGTTCTTTTATCTCTATACTGAAATTTAATTGCAAAATCAATAGATCTATTGAATTTTTTAGATAAAGTATAATATTTCTGGATTATAGATTTCGCATGACTAAGGTTTCCCATATGATTATTAGCCATTTCAAATATTACAAGAGGTTTCATATTCTTCGTGTTTACCATCTATATTATCACAATTAATAAAATTACGTAAGTCGTTTAAAGCCCATTTGTTTGATTGGACCCTTAAGTTGTTTTTTTAAGTCTTTTTTTGCTAAATGAAAAGAAATCTTCTTAAAAATTTTCCTACATGCTTTATGATATTTATCTAAAAAAATTTCAGACTGACAGTAATTTGAATAGCATCTATCAGATGCTAAAATTCTATGTTTCAGCATCTCTTGAATAAAGTAAGTTATTATTATTGGCCAATCATTCTTATCATCTGTTTCTATTTTAAAACTTGAAAGCGGAAGTATTCCACTAAATTTTATATCTAACTTTGCGTCCATTGCTGACTGATTCCATATATCGCGAATCATCATGCCTTTATTTTTTAATACTTCACCTAAATTTAATCTTTTATGTTTTTTAATAAATGCAATCGAACAAGCCGGTCCTAATCTTTCAGTCCAATTGGTACTACTGACGAATGTATCTTTTGCTTTTTCCATTATTTTTTTCTTACCAATCAGTGCAGCCATTGGTATTCCATTTGCCATAGTTTTACCAAAAGTTGATAAATCAGGATTTACACCTAATTCCTTATGAATTCCAGATGTATCATTTCTCCATGCAGATGTAATCTCATCAAAAATTAAAACAGTTTTGTTTTTTGTTGCAATTTTCCGTATTTCTTTTAAATATTTCTTACAAGCTATAGAATTACGTGCTGGTTCCATAATAATTGCTGCACATTCTTTTGCGTGCCTCATGACAACATTTTTAAGATCATCGCAGCTATTAAAATTAAACGGAATAATGGTGTCTTTCAAGCCTTTTGGTACTCCTAACGGATTGAGACCAGGCAGCAAGTGATTATCAAGGTTATTATTACTAGAAATATTTGTTGCTAAATACCAATCATGCCAACCATGATACCCACAAATCATAATTTTTTCTCTTTTTGTATATGCTCTTGCTAGTCGTATAGCGACAGCCATCATTTCTCCGCCAGTTCTTGCAAATTTAACTTGATCAGCCCACTTATGAATATCAAGCAATATTTCAGCTAGTTCTATCTCCTCTGGTGGATTGAGTGTTGTCAGCGGACCTGATGAAATAATTTTTTTAGCAATTCTATCAATATCATCATCTGAATAACCTAAAACACAGGACCCAACACCAACCATTGTGAAATCAAGATATTTTCTCCCCTGCAAGTCCCATATATTGAGACCTTTTGCCTTAGAATAATATGTTGGCCAATCACCACCTGGTAGATACATTTCAGGTCTTTTACCCAATAGTCCACTCAGCCCCGGAATAATCTTATGAGCATAACTTTGTAATTTTTTATTATCTTTTTTAAATTTTTTAAGCATTTGTGAAGATTTTTTTGAGCACATCCATTACTTCAATTGCTGATTCTATCTTTATATTAAAAAGATTGCTATTGCTTTTTTTCTCGCTAAGCAGATATCTCATTTGTGTAATAAAATCATCTGGCCTTGTAATATCAAATTTATACTCATTAATTGATTGTTTTTTTATACGAACACTCTCATAACCTTTTTCTATTTTTCTATTCCAGTATAATTCACCCTTACTTCCAGTAATTTTTATATTTTTCTGGCATGGATTTGAAAGTGTATCGATAGTCAGTTTAAGATGCTGTAATTTATTATAAAAGGATATAATAGTTTCAGAGTCATATTGCTTCTTGTTTAATTTTTTATAGGTCAAATCATATGTCATGCTTAGTGGTTTCTTAAAAATAAAATTCTTTAATACTAATGCCATATGTATCGCATGTGAATATTCATGAGCACCACCTCCTCCATCACGTATATCACTAAGATAACAGTCATTAAGGCTTTTTATCCATGGGTGTGCTTTTAAAATTAAATTAAAATCTTCTTTCCAGTTTATTTCTATATTTTTAATCTCTCCAATTACATTTTTTCTAATTTTATCTAACAAAAAAGTAATAGACTTTGAAACTGAATGATTAAATCCACAATATAGTTTGTCTTTACAAGCTAAATTTTTAATAAAGTCATATTTTTGTGAATATACACATAAGGGTTTTTCAATTAATATTTTTTTGAAATTCAGATAAAGACAGCATTTTTTAAGTAAATCTAGGTGTTTCGATGGCGGGATTCCAATAACAATCAAATCATATTTTACTTTATTTTTAAATATATCTTTTAAAAGTCTGAATTTAATTGCATTATCCCATTTATTATATCTTGAAGGATAGAGATTTTCTTTCATGTAATCAAATTTTGATTTATTTATATCACATATTGTAACCTCGCAATTTAATTGTCTTGCTGCATTTGCATGATGAGTCCCTATTGATCCAGCTCCAAAAATTAAGACTTTTTTATCATTAAATAATTTCATTTGATTTTTTACGCTGATTATTTAACCATTGCTCATTCCTATAAAAATTTATTTTAGAAAGTTCAGGATGATTTTTTAAGGCTTTAGCGATTTCATGACGTGTACCTAAATTTCCCACTATCATTCGTAATTTACATAGCATGTTATAATCCTCTGGATAATCAAGGGTCATTCTCTCCGTAATAATGGAATCACTTGGATCATTTAGCGTAATAATTTTCGCATCCTTAACTTTTTCAATAAAATTCCACATCATTTCGGTATCAGTTGACTCAGGAACCGCTGAGCAAGCTTTTTCTACAATTTCTGATCTAAGTGAAAATCCAACTGTACAGCCTCCTCGTGAGGCTGAAGGAGTGGGAGACACCATATCGAATCCAGATCTTAACAAGTCCAAGCTTCGTTTTACCTCTTCTCCACAGAAAAATAGATCATCTGCATCAACAGTGTGGAAAAGTTCAATTTTATATTTCCTGCAGCAATCTCTCCATCGTTTTAGTTTATTAATTGATGAGCCACAAAAATATTTTACACCAAGTGATTTACAGATATTTACTATCTCGATATCTTCTTTTGCATTAGTAGTACAAACAATTGGAGATAAATTATAGTGAAGCGTTCTTTTAATGATATGCTCTATAACGCTAAATTCACCAAATTCAAGAAAACACTTGTTAGGTAATCTGCTAGATTGACTTCTTACTGTTACTAAGGCGTTATTCATTCTTACTATTATAAATTAAATTATTAATGTTTTTTCTAATAATATTATGTGGAAGATTATATATATCAAGGTTCATTGATTTAATTATTGTTGATTGCATTTTCTCATAGTATTTTTGATAAGGCAGATCAATCAAATCAATAATAAATTTATTACATGAGGTTTCATCATCAAAATTATACACAATATCATCATAGTCAAAAAATCTATTCGATTTGGCTGTATTTATTCCAAGTGACTTTGTTTTAAGTCCCAGTGATTCAACTAGTAACGTAGATCCGAATCCTATCGATAAATTACTTTGTAATATAGTTTTGTAGCTATCTAGATAACGAAGAGGGTTAGAAAACGATATATTAGGATCAAAAAGATTTTTAAAATAATCTCTTTCATCATCATTATTTGATCTGAGAGCTACTATAATTTTAATATTTTTATGATTTTTATAAAAATTAGAAATTATTTTATCAACTTTCTTTACGTTATTTGCCCATTCTAAACTTTCATTAGTTATTTTATCTTCTGAGCTATACTCCGAGATATAACAAATATCATACATTTTTTGTTGTTCTTTAAACATTGATAAAGCTATTCCGGCTCTTAAAGAGCCAATTGGTATTGCTTTCTTTATTTTCCAGTTTGATGATAGTTGTTTATCGATATCTTTTTCACCAAAACAAAAATAACTATCATGATTAATATTATAATTTATTCTCTCTCTTATAAAAGTCTCTCTTAATCCATTTTGTATCGCAATAAATTTTATATCTGTCATTATATTAGCTAAAGAATGATAAATAATATTATCATCATTATATGTTATGACTATTTTAGGTTTTACGGTTTTAATATCAGTAAGTATATATAAAATATAAAAGTTATGAGGAATGCTTTTATATGAATTCCAATGTTTAAATAAATTAATAATAAGCTTTACTATGAAAATAGGATTTAGATAGATAGTTATCACATTATAGTCGTAAGTAATTGTTTTTATTGACTTATTAATAATATTATCTTTGATTTCTTCAGATCCATGTTCATCAAAAATTATAATATCTGTTGCACTATTCATAAGTACTTTATATTTGTAGCGCTTAGATAGTATTTTTCTAAATATATCTTTCAATTGGTGAATACAGAAAATTTAAGATAATCTTAATCGATTTTTAGTTTAACAACCTTTTCTGAATTATTTGGATTATAACCAGCAACAGATTCATATAACGTATTTTTAATATCTTTTAGTTTAGAATTTGATGTTAATGATTCAAAGTTTTTTAGACATTGTTGAATTTGATCATTTGTCATTTTTTCTTCATTTGCAGACATTATTTGATCATGTGAAGTCTTGGAGACATCATCACCTATTAATAATTCTTCATATAGTTTTTCTCCATCACGTAATCCTGTGAATTCAATTTCAAGATCGCCGAGTGGATTATTTTTATCTCTGATACTCTTGCCACTGAGTTTTATCATTTCTTTAGCTAATTCTAATATATTGAGTGGTTCGCCCATATCTAATAAAAATACATCTCCGCCTTTACTGAGTGACCCAGCTTGGATAACAAGCTCAGTAGCCTCTTTTATCGTCATAAAATATCGTATTACTCTAGAATCAGTAACAGTTACAGGTCCACCGGATTCAATCTGTTTCTTGAATAAAGGAACAACGCTACCAGATGTATCAAGCACATTACCAAATCTAACCATGCAATATTTAGTTCTACATTGATTCGACGGCATGCTATCTACAGTATCTTGAAGTGATTGGAGTATCAACTCCGCGAATCTTTTAGTAGCCCCCATTATATTAGTAGGACGAACAGCTTTATCGCTAGAGATTAAAACGAAATTCTCTACATTATTTCTATAAGCCTCTGTAGCTACTATATTTGTACCAAAAATATTATTTTTAATTGCTGATAATGGATTATGCTCTACAAGCGGAACATGTTTATTAGCAGCTGCATGATATACTGTATCTATATTGTTTTCTTTAAATATATAACTTATTAAATTCTCATCAGTTACTGATCCCATATAAGATGATAGGTCTACATCTAAATTATTATTTGTCTTAATTTCATGTATTTCTCTATCAATTTCATAAAGAAAATACTCCGATTGTTCTAGTAATAGAATTTTTTTAGGTTTTTGATGTATAATTTGTCGACATAATTCCGAACCTATCGAGCCCCCTGCTCCAGTCACTAAAACCGTTTTATTCTGTATACATGCTTTTAGTAAATAATGATTTGGTTTAACTGCATCTCTACCCAAAAGATCTTCGATATTAATTTTTTCGATTTGAGATAATTTTATTGTGCCAGATGTTAACTCTTTTATATTAGGAAGTTTACGTATTATTCCATGATAGTCATTTAATTCATTAATAATAGATTTAAGCATATTTTTTGATTGATGAGAATGTGTAATAAGTATTTCGCGTATTTTCTTTTTATTAATTATTTTATCAAGATCTTTGCTCGTAAAAACAGGCAAATCAGCAATCATTGTTTTTGAGTCATCGCTATCACTACTAATAAAACCTCTATTGAGAATACTTTGACTAGTTTTTAGTATAGCATTTATTTCAATTGCTTCTTGTGTAGTACCATATATCAATACAGAATGTTTTAAATCATCTTTCTCTTTTTGATGTGTCAGAAATGATCTTGCAGAATATCTAGATAAGAACAACAACAGGGTTGATGTCACAAAGAATATAATGAATACTGATCTTGGGAATGGTAGACTCATATTATAAATCAGTAAAGCCCATATTCCTGTTCCTATGATGGAGGCTTTAGTAATCTTAACGTAAGTTTCTATGCTAATATATCTTGTAATAGATCGATATAATCTAAAATATATTAAAAATGAAATTATTGTTATGTTAGCTAACAAAAGTATTAGGTATAAATCTGATGCGGTTGTATCAGTGAGCTCATATCCATTTGAGAAATTAAAAAAACTATCTTGTCTTGCCGATAAAGAAATCCATAAGGCAGAACTTATAGTGACTACATCAGTAAAAATAAGCAAAAGTCTTTTTTGAAATCTTGATAAACTTACTAAAAATTCTTTCATATTTATATTATTACAAAATATTAACTAAAAATCTCCGTTAAATCAAACTGATGGTTAACTGGGAATAACAAAATTCTTTTTAAGAAATTATCTGGTATATATTTCAGTGTATTCTCATGATATTTTGGCCACTGTATAATAGTTAAATTATGTAATTTTCCCCATTGAATCCATTTGTTTATATCGTTTTCATCTATAACGTAGCATGGGAATGCGTAAGGACATATACCAACATTTGAATCAATGGATTTCATAAAAACTAGATCTTTGTTTGATAAATATTGCTCCCAAAATTTAAAATTATGTCTTCTATTGGTAATAATTTCATCATAAGCAAAATTGTATCTCTCCAGTATAGTTTTTGAAAATACATCAATATAGGATAAATTAAAGTTAGACTTATAAGAATCATGTCCCATTCTACTTGCGCCTGATCTATTTTTCTTCAAATTTCGTAAAGAGTAAATTAGTTCACCAAAGTCTGGGAATCTAGATGAGTTCATAAGATCTAAATTATTATTAGAATTTATTTCTGCACCACTCAGGACTGGTAATAATTTTCTATAACTTGAAAAAGAATAATCAGCAAAAGAAGACGCACTATTATTTATAGCTGTAAGGACGTGTGCATTGTCCTCTACTATAATATTATTTTTGAGTTTATCAGTAATTGAATGATTACTTTCAAATCCGAAATAGTTAACAAATACAATAATGTTAGCGCCATCATCAGATATATCTTCAATTTCACTAATGCTATAATTTAATTCATCATCAACATTATAATACTCAATATCAATTTTTTGACTTTTAACAACCATAACCATCTCATCACATATAAGATTTGGTAATATAACCTTTTTAATTTTCTTGTCAGAAGCTTTTACAGTATTAATTATATGATTGAAAGCTAATCTCCCAGATTTCACAAAAACCTTATTTGAATATATTTTTTTTCTGAATAATGATTTAAGTAAAATTTTATAATCAAAAATTGGTTGCAGCGTCATAATTCTAAGCACATTTATTTGTTAAGTATTTATTTAAAGATATATTTTCTACTAGTGATTTTTTGATTTGATCAAGATATGCGGTATCATTTTGCTCTAGCATTGTTTTGAAGTCATTTTTAGTTTTAGCTATGGGTATAGAAGATATTTTTAAACCATTACAATCCTCTGTTTCATTACTGTATATTACAAATGGAATATTTAATAAGGCTGCCTCATATATTCCAGTCGTATAAGTTGTAAAAATTATAAATTTATAGTTTTTCATGATCGAAGATGACTTAATATTATGATCGATAAAGTTCAAATTTACATTTAATGTTTTTTCAATATTAGTTTTTTGTATATTCATAATATTATTATTATCTTGAAAGATATTTTGATGTATTTTCCAATCAATTTTATATTCTTTGTTTTGCAATAATCCCAAAATATCAACAATATCCTCTTCAAATTGATTAAGATTAACTCGATCACCATAGCTCAACATAACTAAAATATCTCTATCTTTGATAGCTTGATGAGGAGATATGTTTATGGGAAATGTAATCGGTATTGAAGATAGATTCATTTTCTCAAGATAATTTGATGAATAAATATTCCACGCAAGAGTTTTTGGTATATATCTTTTGACATAATCTTTATCTGAGATAAAAGGAAATTGGAGATGTTCAGAAATTATACCATGTGGGAGATATTCAACTTCTAATTTTTCGTCATTACATGCTGATGAGATTAATCTCCTATATGCATCTATTGTCTCATCTAGGATAATACACTTTGTATTAGACCAGCGAAGCAATTTTCTTATCTTATTTTTCAAAGATAATAGATAATTAGGTGTAAATAGTTCAAAGAAAATATTAATTAAATGCTCAATTAACTTCAGCTCATCATCTCTGTAATCTTGCCATATGTCTCTATCAAGTTCATATTTATATTCTATTTTCTTTGAAAAATCTAGCTTAGCTAAATTCATCGAATATTCAGAGGATTTATCTAACTTAAATAGCTGTTTAAACTTTTCATTTACTGTAAAAATAGATGATTTAAATAAATTTACAGAAGTTGGAAATTTTGTCATAAAAGAAGATGGTAAAACAAAAACCTTATGATTGATAATTCTCAGATACATAGCATATAAAAATATATAAAATGTATGTCTGTCTTGTCTGTATGGAATATCACTTAGCATCGTCTCATTATGCCTATAACTAAAACCATCAAATCTTTCATCTATCAGATTAGCTTCGATAGATTGATTTTTCGATATACTTTCTACTGCTCTTGTAAATATAAAGGATATATTTGAAGAACATTGAATCACTGATATATTCTTATACTTTTCAACTATATAGCATATTCGATTATAGAATTGTGTATATGTTAAGTAATATTTATAAATATATTTGAACGACATAGGATAGAATTCATTATTATTTATTTTTGATTCTTCAAATAAATTTTTCTCAATCAATAGGTTAATTGCTTTTTCGTTTATTTTTGGCTCTATATCAAAAAAATATAGAATATTTTTGTTATGGTTATGTTTTGAATAAAAGATTTTAGAGAAGGTAATATAAATCTCATCTTCTTTAAAATCTGTGACATCATTATTTGAGAGAAATATAACTTTAGTCATAAGATATTATTATTTATAAATGTATCTAATTGTTTTATATTTTCTGATGGATCAATATTAGATGAAGTGTCTAGTCTTAGGTCAGTACTCTTTGGATGTTCATATACAGATTTTGGAGAATAACCAATCAAATTATCAATCAAGCCCATATCAGCTTTTTTATATAGACCTTTCGTATCTCGATTTTTAAGTGACTCAATATCAGAATAGACATAAATTAAGTACAAATCATTTTTAAAAATCTTTTTAATTTCTTGTCTAATTGAATCATAAGGTGATATGACCGAAACAATAGTTACATCATATTTTTTATATTCATTTTTACATATTCTAGCTATGTTTCTATTGTTACTACATATTTCATCATATTCAAAACCCATAGGTATTTTATATTTATCTCTAATTACATCGCCATCAATAAGGTTTATTTGCATCTCGTATGTATGTAGTCTTTCGCATATAAGGTTAGAGTAATAAGTCTTTCCAGATCCTGACATTCCTGTGAACCAAATAATTTTTGATTTTTTTTTGTTTGTCATTCTATATAGTTTTTGATATTTTTAAAATCATATCTATACATTTTTCGGGATACTTTCCTATTGCGGTCTCAGCTGCTAGAACAAGTCCAGTAGCACCATCTATGATTGTGTTATAAACATCATTAACTTCAGCCCTTGTTGGTTCCATTCTAGTAACCATCGATTCAAGTAAATTAGTCGCAACATAAACAGGTGTTTTAGTCTTTTGTGCTTTTTTTATGATTTCTTTTTGCTTCTTTGGGATTTCATGTAATGGTATCTCTTTAGATAAATCACCACGATCTATAAGTATATTATCTGCTTCTTTCAAGATTTCAGACAAATTTTTTAACCCTTTTTTTGACTCAATTTTTGATGTGATATATATTTTTGATTTGAAAAAACTCCTTAATTGCTTAATATCCATAGCTCTCGATGTAAAAGACAAAGCATAATTTTTTATTTTTAGTTTCGCGCCAATCTCAAATGCTTTTATATCTTTCTCAGTAAATGGAGGAATCGTAATATCTCTATTCACTGCAATGCTTTTATTTGATCCTATGATTCCTCCTTGAACCACTTTACATATAAAATGATCACTACTTTCTCTAATAACTTTAACAATTACGCTGTTAAAGTCTATTGATAGTTTATCGTCTTTTATAAGGTTTTTATAAATATCTTTGGGAACTAGTGTAATATCATTGTTTTTAATATTACTTTTATTAATTTTTATAATTTTATTGGTTACAAGTTTTTTAGTCTGTCCTATTAATTTTGATGTCCTTATTTGAGCACCTTCACTATCAAAACATATTGGTATTTGCGAGTATTTTCTCACAAATTTAACTAGTCTTGGTAAATCCTTTATATCGGTATGAGATAAATTAATTCTCAATAATTTAATGTTATTACCGGTAATTGATGTAAGAAACTTCTTATTTAATGTTGATGGTCCAAGTGTTATGAATAATTTTATCATAATTATGTATAATTTTGTTTACCCTTTCCTTTAGTAAATTTGAGTTTTAGCATTCTTGGAATATGAATGAACCTTACCAGTAAGGAGTAAATAATTGCATAAAATGAATAATAAGGTGCTTGTGTAATATGGTATCTTCTTTTAGTAGCATTAGATAATGCATAATATAAACTTAGTTTATTAATATCTGAAAAGTAATTTTTCTGTCTATCGTAGTCATATAAAAATTTAGTTGGTATATTTGTTAAATCAACAGGAGTTTCCGAAGTATCCACGTATTTTTTAATATCATCTTCAAATGAACTAACAATCGATATTTCATTCCTAGTTAAGACCTTCGGATAATTTTTTGAGATAGTATTAGAAATTCCTTTTGTAGGACCATAATGTGAATTCCCAAGCCAATCCTTCCCACCAATAGTAGGTTTTAATAAATCATCCGTGTAACTTATATTCGATAGAATAGAGATTTTTTTCATTGTATCTTGTGAATTTGCAGTAAGTTCATTATGACTATACACGATAAATTGATTATTTTTATTATATTTTTCTTGAAGAATTCGAACTCTAGTAAGCGCACATAACCATCCTTTAATCTGAGCTTCAATATCATAGTGATTGAATTTTTTCACAAAATAATTTGGAAGTTGAGGAAAAGCAAATCTTCTCGATCCAAAGAATCTTCTTGCATATCTAACTTTTTCAGCTGCTACATAGCCCATAAGATCTCTTAAAGGATAAATTAATACTGATTCATTAAATTCTTTAAAATACTTATCGATATTAGTTAAATAAATCCCACCACTATCTTGCATGACAATTTTTGATTGATTTTTAAGATATTCTCCATTATTCCAGGCAGAAAAATAAGCATGATGTCTAGCATTATACAGCTCTTCAATACATCTCGATTTTTTTGATAAGTCGTCAAATATACTGGTAAATTTACTATAATCAAAACTCGCAGTTACATTTCCATAAAAATTTTTTTCTAGGTAATTTTCTCTAACACCAATTGGGTCAGCCTTTTCCTTGCCCCACGTTGTTGAGTACTGATGTTTCTTTATCGGAATTTCTAATATTGAATAAAAATTATTTTCTTTATTGAAATCAATTGATGGGATTGTTTGAGGAATACCTGAATAAGAATCTGTAATCTCATAATGACTTTTGTCAGTAGGGAATCCTAGCTCAGTTGGATAACTTAAGATATCCGGATGGTTATCAAATAATCTTGACAATAAAGACCCTCCGCTACGATTAATCCCTGCAATGTATATTGTTTTATAATTCACTGTCTCTTAATGTCCTTTTTACGATGATTTTCTGCATATGTACTCATATACTTTTTTGAAAAGTACAAATGCAAGGATACTATGTATAATGATGCTAATAAATTTATCAGGAAATAAATGACTATTATGTCTAAGTAAAAAGGTAATATCATTAGTAAGATTAATTGTATATCATTAATGAAGTCAATAAATACAAAAGATATTTCTCTCCTTAATGTCGGTTGTATTTTTAATGACAGTTCCTCCATAATCCATCTTGTATAAGCAGAATATCTATCATAAATTAAATGCTGTATTGGTGTAAAAAAAATACTTATTATAAATAATATTATTAAAGGATTACTGTAAATATCAATAATACCTGAGAATTCTGTGGTTTCATTAATAAATGTATAAAGAAGTGATGCTTGAAATATTCCGATAACAATTATATCAAATAATCCATCCATAAATCTTCCGAAGAATGTAGGGATATTTTTTAATCTAGCAATATTTCCATCACAATGATCAATTATAATTGATAAAATGTACATACTAACACCATAGCCAACATAATCTGATCCATTGATGAAAATCAATGATGATGCGTAAAGTCCTGTAAATAAAGCGATTACAGATATTAGGTTTGGCGAAAAACGTAAATAATAAAATACCGGTGTAACATACCATGCAACAACTCTAAGAAGAGCTTCACTAGAAAAAATATTGTATATTTGATTTTTATTTGTATCTACAATTCTTTTTACAAGCTGAATAATATTCATGGGATTAGTATCTCAGCTTCACCGTCAATACAGATTTTTGAATTGACAATACATTGTGTTGTAAATTTAATTCTTTTTTTGTTAGCATCTATATCTATAACAACTACTTTAGCCTCAACTTCGTCTCCAATATATATTGGTCTTTTAAATTTAAGTGATTGATATGTATATATAGATCCTTCACCAGGTAATTGAGTTCCAAAGATACCAGAAAAAAATGATGATGACATTAATCCGTGAGCAATATTTTTTTTATACATAGAACTAGCAGCATATTTTTGATCAAGATGAATTGGATTAGTATCACCCGATAATTTAGCAAATAATTTTATATCATCAAGCTTGATTATTTTTTTAATCGATGCCGACATTCCTATTTTTATTTTATTGATAGAGATTGAATTCTTTTTTAAATTATTCATAAGTCAATATTATTAATGATGTATCTATAATTGTCTTTGAAAAAGCTCTGTGCATAGTTTTAATCATTATTAGTTTCGATGTAAAATTATTTGATAGTAGATTTTGATAATATTTTTGCTGGATTACCATAGACAGTTGTTGATGCTTGCACATTTTTTGTCACAAATGAACCTGCAGAGATAACAGAATTTGCACCAAGAATTATTGGATTATTTTCCTTGCCCTGTTTAATAATTGCGCCAGTTCCAATATATACATTATCTTTAATTATAACGTTTCCATTGCATTTTACTGATGGAGCAAAAGTTACATTATCACCAACTATACAATCATGAGCTATATAACTATAGATATTAGCATGGAAATTTTTACCTATTGTAATATTTGAGGTTAGCGTGACAAATGGACAAATTATAGCGCCATCAGAAATTGAGACTTCATCCATTATAAGAGATTTGCTAGATACAATGCTTTTTTGATTTATTTGATCTTGATTGATTAAATTAGAGATTCTCGATCTAACTGATGAATCTGCAATTGCGATTGTTATGGTTTTTTCTTTTGATGATATTTTTACAAAATCCTCATATGATATTAACGAATAGCCATTAATTGTTTTTTCTGATGGCATATATTCTTCGTGAATAACAAAAATATTATTATCATTGGGATATTGTTCGTTTAAAATGGGTATTACCTCTCTCGCAAAGCCCCCAGTTCCATATATCGCATTGATCTTATTCATTAATAATCGACTTTATGCTTTAACTTCCACAATTTATATTGTGCTTCTGGAGAATACCCAGCAAACTTTGCTCCGCTCGGCTCCCATATATGCCTGCTACGAAATTTATCCGCAACGTACCAAAATTCTTTTTCAGTAATATCAAGATAATCTAAAAATTCTTTCCAGTATTTTTGAGGAAATTCTCCGTCGTATTTGTGAACCAAAGCAACTGCTTCATCGCGATTAATATGTCCATCTCTGATTTCATGTGCAGCATCATACGTTGTTCTACAAATGCCAAATTTCATATATGCCATCCACCAATGAAAACCATCCAATCTATCATCAATACTTCCATATTTCTGATATGTGCCCTCTGATCTGTCATCATTAGCAGTAAACCCAGTATTTTCTACAGCATAATAATAATTCCATTGCGGGGTCCACCTCTCATAATATGACATCCAATGACCTCTCGAGCCTACGCGTTGCAAATCCTCTTTTTTGGGTGGCTGATAAAAATCAAAAGATGACGAAGCAATTTCTTCTTTTGTGAAAATATTTCGATTTAATCCAGCATCTACAAGTTTTTGAGCACTACTTCCTTTATAAAATATTTCTTCCCAGTCTTCCATAGGAGCCTCTACCATATTTTTATGTTTGTCTTCACCTCCATACTCTATTTCACCATTTTCTCCAAAGAAGATTAGCGGTATATTATATTTGACTGATAAGTGATACGCTAAATACTGTTGTCCATAACCAAACGGATCCCATGCATCTCCATGAAGATCAAATGCCAGAAGTGATAATTTTCTGTGTAAAATACCATCCGGATGAACTAGTATGTTATCAAAACCTTTATCTTTAAGTGCTATGAAATTCTTCCATCCAATTTCTGTATATAGAAAAGGTGCCCAGGTAATGGTTAAAGGGTGCATTCCATACTTATATTTTAGCTTATGAGCAACCATGCCACTATCTTTTCCGCCTGAACTTGGTACTATCACATCCCAAGAACCGTTAGTAGATCTATGTTCATCACAAACTTTCTGTAACTGTCTCTCTCTTTTGTCCCAATCAATTTCGTTATCTTTCTCATAAGCATAATCACAAGCAGAACAGACGCCATCTTCATTCAAACCCCATCTTATTCTCGGGCGCTGGTTTGAAATAACACATTTTTTACAAAAAGTAACTTCTTTAGGCAACTGCTCTAACTGTTTATCAAATATTTCATCTGAAACTTTAATTATTTTACCCATAGTCCTCTCCTTTTATAGTTTGATAAATTCATTAAGCAAATGCAATCCATGCTTCCCGCTTTTTTCAGGATGGAATTGACATCCGTACGCATTTTTTGATTTTATGATTGCTGTGATCTTAACATCATTATAGAGCGTATGAGCTATAACACTTTCTTCATTCTTACACTCTGCTTTGTAGGAATGAACAAAATACATTGATGATCTATTGTTTTGTCCATTCGTTAGCTTGTCTTCTTTATAAATTATTTTATTCCATCCAATATGAGGAATCTTATGTGCTTCACCGGTATTATTAATATGAGGGATTTTTACTACTTCTCCATCTATGATATCCAATCCCGAAATTTCACCAAATTCATAACTTTTTGATAGCATCATTTGCATTCCTAAACAAATACCTAAAAAAGGCTTATCTTTGTCAATATGCTCTTTTATTGGTTCGATTAAATTTCTAATTTTTAATCCTCTCATACCGTTTTTAAATGCGCCAACGCCCGGTAAAATTAAATGTGTAGCATTAGTAACGTCTTCTGGTTTTTCAATTATTTCAACTTTTGCTTTTAGGTAATCGAGTGCATTACTTACGTTGTATAAGTTGCATAAGCCATAGTCTATGATACTTATCTTATTCATACTCTCTTACATTAATATTATTTTTAATACAGTATTTTCTTATATCTTCAATGGAAGACCTCTCATAATGTAAAATGTCTGCCATCGCAACTGCATCTGCTGATGATTCTTTGACAACTTTATTGAGATGTTCATGCTCACCCATTCCTCCGCTCGCTATAACGGGTATTGATACTGACTCGGAAACTTTTTTTATTAGTTCAAAATCAAAACCTTTTTTTGTTCCCTCATTATCAACTGATGTAAGAAGAATTTCTCCAGCCTCGTTTTCCTCGCCTATTTTAACCCAATCCATAACATCTAAACCTGTTTTTTGCCTTCCGTTTTCAGTATAAACTTCCCAGCCATTATCCGTGCGTTTAGCCTCAATTGACAAAACCATACATTGAGATCCAAATTTTCTTGAAACTTCTTTAATCAACTCTGGATTTTTGGTTGCTGCTGTATTGATCGCAACTTTTTCAGCACCACATCTTAGAAGAAATTTTACATCATCTATTGATCTAATACCTCCACCAACTGTTATAGGTACATAAACATCTTTAACAGTTTTTTTTACTATATCGCTGAGATTATTTCTACCATAAAGACTTGCAACAGTATCCATATATATAATCTCATCAATACCAGAATCATAATATTTTCTTGCATAAACGTTTGGGTCACCAATTACCCTTAAACCTTCTAAATGGATACCTTTAATAAGATTTGGACCCTTTATATCAAGCCTTGCAATTAATCTAATATTACTCGTCATTTTATTTTAGCGGTACTCTTAGTACCCACTTCCCATTATCATACTTCCATATATGAGGAGATCTGAACGAATCGCACAAATCATTAAAATATTTCAAAGTTAATATTGGTTCTTCGAATTGTTTACTTGCTACTGGAAATTCGCTTTTACTGATGGATAGATATTTAAAGATTTCTTCAGCAAATCTATCAGGGAATTCATGATCAAATTTATTAACCAGGAGGACACCCTCATCTCTCGTAATATCTCCAGATCTAATTTCTTGAGAAGCATCAGTTGTCGCTCTTCCAATTCCAAACTTAATACCCATTGTATAGTAAAAGAAGTCATCAATCTTATCATCAATACTATTATATTTGCTATATGTGCCTAGCGTTCTTTCGGGGGCAGCTTTAAAATTACTATGTTCTGCAGCATAATAATAATTCGATTGTGGATGCCATTTCAAATAATAACCTAAATATCTAAAATCTAATGAGGTGGATTTAATATTCTTGATATCCTCAGGTATGTATATAGATAAGTCTGTGTCAGTAAGCCCGAAGTCATTTTTTAGAGATTCATATGATATTCCACCGAAGTACATTTTATCTCGTTCTTTTATAGAAGAAAATGTCCAATCACGTTTAGAAGACATTGCTTCATTGACTGGAGTTCCATACTCTGCTTCTTGTTCCCCATAAAAAATCAATGGTATGTTAAATTTAATTGCCATTTTTGGAGCGAAGCATTTTTGACCAAGTATAAATGGTTGAAATGGATGCAAGAGATTGTCTACAGCTAAACGTGTAAGTAAACGATGAGTCTTTCCATTTGGAGTCATCAAATAATTATCCATGCCTGAATGAATCCAAGCTTGAAAATTAGACCATCCCCAATCTGTATATATGTTAGGTGCCCAAGTGACTGTTAAAGGGTTCATGTTAAATTTATACTTTAAAATATGAGATGCATAAAAACTATCTTTCCCACCAGAGCCAGGAACTAGGCAATCATAATTTCCGTTCCTACTTCTGTATTTATCACACAAAGAAATTAATTCTCTTTCTCTTTCTTGCCAATCTATATCTTGATTTTTCTTCTCTGTGACGATGCAAGCATCACATACTCCTTCATCGTTAAAATTGATTGTTGTTTTTTTTGATTTAGACGTATGTTTAAATTCAACTGTTGTGTTAGGACGCTGGTTTGATATTACACATTTTTTACAATATTTCATATCACTTGGAAGGCCATATTTTGTAATATTTGTATGATCTTTCTTAAACTCTGTTAAATTTATTTTTTTAGGATATTTTATTATCATCTTATTTTATCGTCCATCCTCCATCAACAATCACATTTTCTCCAGTAATATATGATGCAGAGCTACTTGATAAAAAAACTACTGGACCTACTATGTCTTTCTCAGTAGCCATTCTATTAAGTAAAGTTCTAGATTTATATTTCTTGACGAATTTTTCTGATTGATTTCGATAAACTCCACCTGGTGATACACAATTAACTCTAATTTTGGGTGAGAGTGTTGAAGCTAACCATCTAGTCATATGAACAACTCCTGCTTTTGACACAGAATATGCTCCTGGATTGTTTATATTAGTTCCCTTATAAAGTTCCCAGTCAGGAGCTGAGATGCCATATATTGATGAAATATTTACTATTGATGCATTATCAGATTTTTGCATTTTTTTATATAATTTTTGAATAAGGAAAAAAATTGATGATAAATTTATATCTAGGCACTTCTGCCATGCTTCAATGCCTTGATTATCGAAACCAGTATTCCAGCCTTTCATTTTATCTGTTCCCACCATCCCAACAGAGTTAATAATCGTATCTATACGTTTATATTTCTTCGATATTTGACTAACTAGACTAGATAACTCATTGGTATTGCTCATATCGCAATTAAATATATCAACTTTGCAATCATATTTACTACATAATTTTTTCTTAAGGGCATCTAGATTCTTCTTGTTTATATCAACTAATATTAAATCTGAATTCAGTCGTGCCATTTCCTCCGAGACAGCAGCACCAATAAAACCGGCACCACCAGTAATTAAGACTGTATTTCTATTCTTCTTCATCTAAGTTAATTTTATTAGTATAAAGATATTCAGCGAACTTAAAATCAAAAATATCATCAATATCAATTGATTCTTGTTTCGATAGAATATGACCATAAATATTTCCGCACATCAACTCATTAGAATTAATTATATATTCAGGACTTGTTATATAAGCATAGGTTGTGATGTTATAGCAATTGAGAGCATCCTGTCTTCGAAACACTTTATTGACAGATGTCTCATATTCATAGACTTTTCCCTTCTCGGTGAGTTTTACCATATTAAAATTTGGAATATGATTACTTCGTGTAACTCCTAAAAGTAAATCACATTGAGTTTTTTTGTATATATTAATCATATTATTTATAGTCGTAAAATTTCTAAGTGGGCTAGTGCATGGCAGTGATATAAAATTATCGAAAGCTTTATCATATGAATTTACTGCATGCTTCCAGCTTAGAAATTCGTTTGAATCATCTGTAGCTAATTCCATTGGCCTAGATAAAACTAATGCACCAGATGATTTCGATATTTCAGATATTCTATCATCGTCAGTAGATACAACAATATCTTTAAATAATTTAGAATGTAATGCCGACTCTATAGTATGTGAAATCAATGGTTTCCCATTAAATTTAGCAATATTCTTATTTTTAATTCCCTTAGAGCCACCTCTTGCAAAAATAAAAGCCACATTTTTCATCTTAAATATATCCTTTTATTTTTATGTAATGATGAATGCATAGCGTTTAAAGTAACTTGTGTTGGTACGAAATACTCAAAGCTAAATAAAGACTTAACATTTTTTGAAATACAATGAAGCATATCTTTTATTTCATTCATATAAGATTGATTTGTCGAGTCACTAAATTTAACCACAGATTCATTTTTGCCGATAGTTTGTATTTTATTTGATAGATGATTTATAATAAAATTATTTTCTTTAGTATAAATACTACATATCCTTTTATTTTTATCTGATAGCATATTTGCATGAAGCTTGATAGTAAAATTCTTATTGTAGTTAAAATCAGCAATAATATTCAATTCTACATCTGATGCAATTTTATAATTCTTATTTTGACAGACTTTAACACTTTTAGGTTTTCCAAATAGATAAATCATATAATCAACTTCGTGACTAAGCTCGTTAATTACGCCTCCGCCTAAACTTTTATGAAATGAGACTGTATCTTTGTAATCTTTGTTTTTTCTCCATTTTCTAAAGTCTGTTAGTACTTCTATATTAACATTCTGAATATCATTTAAATTACCCCTTATTATTTGTTTTTTCATATATTGTAATCTTTCTGTAAATCTCATATTGTAACCTACAGATGTAATAACTTTATTATTAGACGCGCAATTAAGTGCTGTTGAAATTCTATCACGTTGTGTCAAAAATGGTTTTTCAACAAAAATATTAAAACCTTTTGATGAAAGTACTTTTATATCTTTAGCGTGTAAAGATGCTGGTGAACAAATAATCGCAAGTGATTTTGAATTTACCGGTCGAATATCCTCTATAGTACTTATAATATTTATATTTGATTTTTTAAAGAATTTATCCAATGATCTGTTAGATCTTTTAAGCACAAATATTTTATTCATTGGCTTTAATAGTTGAATATTCTTTATATGTCTAATTGCAATATTCCCTGTACCAATTACGATAATTTCGATTGGCATTATACTATTTTTTTGCTTTATCATAATTCTCGTGATTACCAATATCGAGCCATTTTTCATGCATGGGGAAAATGCCCACAGATTCTTTTCGTATCGCATTAGATATTAAATCCGTCATATCTATTTTTTTATTAGTCTCAAGCTCATTTATGATATTTGAATTAATCACATAAATCCCGGCATTAATTAAATATTTTTTTATTGGTTTTTCAGTAATATTAATTAATTTATCGTTGTCAATCTCCATGGTACCGAAAGGTATTTGTATGTCATAAAATGACGCGCATACTGTAATTTGTTTATTAGATTCATTATGATAGTTTATCAATTCAGAATAATTGATATCTGTGAGAACATCTCCATTAATTATAACTATCGGTGAGGTAATTTCTTTATTCTTGAGTAACGAAAGACATCCTGCTGTCCCTAATGGTTCGTTCTCTTCTAAAAACTTAACATTTATTGTATTATTAATTGTTTTTTCAAAGTACTCTCTTATTATATCTCCTTTATAGTGTACAGAAATATAAATATCTTTAAGATTATGAGCATGGAGTCTATCAATGATTTCATGTATTATAGGTTTTTTTTGTAGCGGTAAGAGTGGTTTTGGAGTATCTAGAGTGAGAGGGTGAAGTCTCTCACCTCTGCCGCCAGCCATTATTACTGTACTACATGATTGACTATTTTCATTATCAATATTTGTCTTTGATACAATTCTAATTAAATTATTTTTTTCATCTATTATTGGTACAAATGAATGCGTATTCAACAGATTTTTTGTAAGTGAATAATTGTTAGTCGTAGAATATTTAGGATTAGTATTCATTATTTTATTACAATCACAATCAAGAGTAAGATTCTTAAGAAGTGCTCTCCTAATATCTCCATCTGTAATAGTTCCAACTAATTTTTTATTTTCAACAATACAAATAATTTTCAGCTCACATTCTTGAAGTACACGTATCGCATCAGACATTGTTGATTTCATTCTTAGAATATTTTTTTTAATATCAGTCATTTAAATTAGATCTTTTAAGAATATTTTTGATCCTTTCTTAAGATCTTTTTTTACAGTTTTATTTATAATTAATGAATATTTATCAGCGCTTAATCCAGTATTTGATCTCTTACATGCAATAAAATCATCATTTAATATTTGTCCAGAAGAGATATTTTTTCTTAAAAATAATCTTTTAATTATATGCTTATGATTTTTCTTTTCAGATACAGTTAGTTTTTTAGTTGAAGATCCAAGCATTAATTCTGATTTTCTAATAAGTTGAACATATTTCTTAAAATTGGGTATATTTAAAGAGCTGTTATGATCTGGTCCTGTCATTTTATTAGATTTAGTGACATGCACCTCAATATATTTGATATTTTTTGAGGATGCAATAATTGGTGTTATAGATGCACCAGAGTGATCAGAATAACCAATATCCATATTATATAACTCATTAAAGGTATCTATTACATTTAAATTTAACTCATTTAAAGGAGCTGGATACTCTGTTGTACAATGAAATAATGAAACTTTTTTATTAATATACTGAATATTTTTTCTATAGTAGTTTCTATCCTTTATCGTATCAAAATTAAAATCATTATTTCTATTACCATATGCTAAAGCTGAGAGAGCGAGATTTATTTTATCAATATTAGACATTCCTGTAGAAAGTAATATTTTTTTATTTGTTTTTCCAAGATGCAAAAGTAACTGTAAATTTGATAAGTCTGACGATCCAACTTTTATATATTTTAATTTTAGATCGTTAGCAATAAAGCGAATATCGCTTTTATCAGCAACTGTTGTAATAAAATCTATATTTTTACTTTTTGCATAGTTATTTAAAATTCTAAAATCATCATAAGATAGTTCGTACTGCCTCAACATATCAAGTTGTGATTGTTTATTTTTATTCTTGAGCTGATATGGGGCTTTATTAGTGTCATCTGCACATATTAAATCGCTTCTATATGTTTGAAATTTTACTGCATCTGCACCTGATTTTTTGCACTCATTTATAAGATATTTAGCAAGGTTTAATTTACCGTTATGATTTACTCCTATTTCTGCAATTATATAAATTTTATTCATCTTCATGCTATATCAACAAAAGACTTATTTTTAATATTATCAATCTTTATTGTTTTTAAGATTTTCATTACTTTGTCAACAGAATCCATAGCTTTGTAGTTTATGTTTTTTCTACTATTTTTATAATTTAATGCAAGGTTAATATTAGATATTATAGATGTAGCTGAATATGACGAATTAAAAATGCTATCGGTCGTTGGTCGTCCTTTCTGTCTGGTGCCAACATTTACGGTTGGTGTTTCTAGATATGGTGCTTCTACAAAACCAGATGAAGAGTTACCAATTAGAATTTCAGAATACTTCAACAAGTGTAGATAGTCTATTCTGCCATATGATTGATGTAATATTGCATTATCATTATGACTGACATATTTTTTTATATGCTCTAAAATTATATTACTTTCACTGTCAGAATTTGGATATGAAAAAATTTGTATATATTGACCATATTTTTTCAGAGATTTAAGAAGATTCTCCGATAATGATAGATTTTTACCATTGATTGTCTCAGGATGTAGAGAAATCATAAAATACTTATTATTTTTAATCTTGACATCAATATTATTTACATAATCTCTTTTCTTAAATTTTATTTTTCTAATTGAATCTATTCCAAGGGATCCAATATTAAAAATATATTTTTTTCTCTCTCCTAATTGAATAAGTCTTTTTTTGAATTCTTGATTTGCTACAAAATGAATATCAGATAATTTTGATACCGAATGCCTTAAAGCATCATCTATAGCACCACTTGTTACTTCGCCGCCATGAAAATGAACAAGTGGGATACCTATAATATGTGATGCTAGTGCGAATGGATACATATCATATCTATCTCCAAGAACAACAAGCATATCAGGGTTAATTTTTGTCATCGCATCATATGCCTTATCTAGTTGAGTAGACATTGATTTTATAATATCTTTTGCATTAGTATTCTTTTGATTTGAGTTAACGATACAGTCAGGCTTAAATCCATCATTAACAATCTCTTGACACGTGTATCCATATTTCCTTAACGTATGCATACCAGTTACAATAAGTCTAAAATCAATTCCTTTAGAGCTCTTTAGTGCATTCATTAATACAAATAAGTGATTATAATCTGCCCTACTTGTTGTCAGTACGCATATTTTTCTTTTCATTTAATGTAGTAGCAACTTGGTAAGCTTATAGTTCTTTTCCAAATCTTTATTGAGTTAGTTAAATCAGATTGTGGGTAATCTTTTAAATGCCGTGATAAATGTTGAGGTTTCCAAAGTTCTCTAAGATATAGATTATTTTTATGCATATGTCTTAATAAGTTTTGATGTTTGTTAACATAATCATCTTTTAGCATTAAATTGATAACCCAGTTGTTAGGTTTACTTCCTTTATGATGATTATTTATATAACAATATTTGTCATTCTTGAAAGATTTTTTATATTTAGCAAATAATTGTGCTTTTAAACTTAAGGTCTTTTTTAGATTACAGAGTTGGTTATAACCAATAGCAGCATTGATATTTGCCATCCTAAGATTATAACCGATCATATTATGCTCGACTCTCCATTTATGATTAACTCTAGCAGTCGATATGAGATGTTTAATATTTTTATAATCATAGTAATTTTTTAAAAGTAATGCTCCACCCATTCCAGTAGTTACAATTTTATTACCATTGAAAGACAAAATTGATGCACGACTAGTTGTTCCAATATGATTTCCATTGAAATAAGTTCCGAGTGCACCCGCTGCATCCTCAATAATTTCTAATTTATATTTTCGTGTAATTTTTCTTAGTTTATCGATATCAATAGGTAGTCCATATGCATGAACTGCTAAAATACAACTTACGCGTTTTTTTGTAACTTTATTTATACATATATCATTTTTAATAATGAATTTTTCTGATAAATATTCAGTAAGTTTATCTAAATCTATATTAGGTGAGTTATCTTCACAATCTATAAAATGTGGAATTCCATTATTATAGAGAATTGCATTTACACTCGCAGCGAATGTCATAGAAGGAACAAGAACTTCTGTTTTTTCAATATTATTTATCTTAAGACTTAAAAATAGTGCTGCTGTTCCTGTATTCGTTAGAATCGTGTACTTTGATTTAGTAATTTTTTTAAGTTTTAATTCAAATTTTTCTAGAAAATTTCCCTGGGTAGAGACATATGATGAGCTCATGCAGTCTTTACAATCATTTATCGATTTCTTATCAAAAAAAGGCTCATGTATTACAAACTTACCTTTTTTCTGTGGCAAACATGATTTAATTTTTTCTATAATGTCGTTATATATCATTTAACGTAATAATCTGACTTATATTTTTTAAGATTACTCTCGTCAGAAAACCATTCAACGGTCTCTTTCAAGCCTTTTGTTAAGCCGGATTTGCCTTTATACGTTGGCTCCCATTCAAGATATTTTCTTGCTTTAGAATTATTAGCTTTCAGCCTAAATACCTCACCCTTTTTTGGTCTAACGCGTTTTTTATCGGTAATAATTTTAGGGTACTTATTTGTTATTTTACAAAGTATATCTATCGTATCTTTTATAGATATTTCGAAACCTGAGCCAATATTTATTATCTCGCCTCTAGATTTTTTATTATTAATTGCTAGTTCGAAACCTCTGACAGTATCAAGAATATAAGAAAAATCTCTCGTTGGATATAATGATCCAAGTTTAATCTGATTTTTATTAGATAATAGTTGAGTTATTACAGTAGGTATAATCGCTCTATTAGATTGTCTTGGTCCGTAAGTATTAAAAGGTCTAATAATAGTCACTGGTAAATCAAAGCTACTATAGTACGATTGTGCAATCTGATCAGCTCCAATTTTAGTAGCTGCATAAGGTGATTTTGCATATTGCATATTAGTTTCTGAAATTGGCATCTTATGAGTGTCACCATATACCTCACTCGTTGAAGTATGAATTATAGTGCTTACATTATTATTCAAGCATGATTCCATGATATTTAATGTCCCTGAAATATTAGTGCTTAAATATGAATGTGGTGAGTGATAAGAATGAGGTATTGCAATTAAGGATGCTAAGTGTAATACAGCATCAATCCCTTTTGTCGCGTTATCAACAGATTTAGGGTCTCTCACATCTCCAAGAACGATATCAATATCTTGAATAATTTTTTTATCAATACTATCTAGCCAACCCCAAGAGTTAAATGAATTATACATACACATGGCTTTAACTTTATACCCACATCTGACTAGATATTCTGTGAGATGAGAGCCTATAAAACCATCAGCTCCTGTAATTAGTATCTTTTGATTATTTTTCATCTGAAGTATACCTATTTGATAGTTGATTTAATTCTTTATCACTTATTTTTTTATGTTTATCTGATATTTGTTCCACTAATCCGCTACTTATATGAAAAACATTTTCGCATTCTTTCATCGTTTCAAGTCTATGTGTGATACATATAACTGTCATGTCAGAGTAATTTGACTTAAGAGATTTAAATATTTTTTTCTCAGTAACCGTATCAAGCGCATTTGTAGCTTCATCTAGTATTAAAAGCTTAGGATTCCTATATAATGCACGAGCTATAGCAATTCTTTGTAGTTGACCACCGCTCAATTTAGAACCTTTTTCACCAATTCTTGTATCAATTCCATCTGACAAAGATTTTATCAAATCTGATAATCCGCAAATATCAACAAGATTAAAAACTCTATTATTGCCTTTCATTGTTGTGTCGTTCTCCAGTCCAAATACAATATTATTTAGAATGCTATCATCAATGAATGGAGAGTTTTGGGATACATACCCGATTAATAATTTATCATTAGTTTGATCATATAGCGATGTTGATAAATAAACTTTCCCTGATTGAGGTTTATATAGACCTAAAAGCAAATCGATTAGTGTAGTTTTACCTGATCCAGATTCACCTATTAATGCATTATAAGTTTTTCTGGGAAATTTTATATTTACATTTTGTAGTACATTAGTATTGTTTTCATATGAAAAATTTATATTATTAAATATGACCTCATGATCAATATTTTTAATCTCATGTCTAGGAATATTTAATGGCCTAATATGCATGTCTTTATAAATTAAATCTAAAGCAGGTAGGTTAAATCTGATAGACGATACAAAAGCAAATATTTGCTGAATTGAAGGCAATAATCTATAAGCTGCTAAAACAAACAATGCAATTGTGGGACTATATTGGGATAAGCCCATCTCATAATATTGCATATAAAGAAGTGTTATAAAAATTGTCCCAAATGCCACAATTTCAACTATATATCTAGGTAATGTAGAAAATATTATATTTTTAGCAGTTAGATCTAGAAAATTACGCTGTGATTTAGTAAATATATTATTAAAATAATTTTCTACGTTATAAAATTTAACATCTTTGATACTGTTAAGACAGTCTGTTGTACTTTTGAACAATAAATCATTAGATACTAGTCTTTCCTTTCCATATGATATTAATTTATATTTGATTTTTCTGAAAATAAATAAATAAATTAATCCAAGCAATGATAATGAACCGATAAATGCAAAAATATTGATGTTAATTAGTAATATAGATATAAAAATTAAAATAATAACTCTTGTTATAATTTGAAGAGCAGGTAGAAAAATTGATTCTGAGAGGCTTACGGAGATTTGTATTATATTTTTAGATAAGCTTGCAATATCATTTTTCACAAAAAAATCATAAGGTTGACATAAGTAATGCTTAAAGAGTTTTGATGATATTTTTTCACCCAATACTGCACTTAATCGAGTGTTTAACCAAATAGTTAATGCATTAAGAATACTACATGAAATAAAGAGTATTATGAATAATGAACCAAATAGAAGAGTAAGCTCTTTGTCAGAGATTAACAAATATTCTTTTACAGTTGTGGAAAAAGATATAGAACCAAAATACTCTGGGTTAGTTATCATTCCAACAAAAGGCATAATTGAGAGTACTCCAGCAACCTCTATAACTCCAATAAAAATAAATAAGGCAAATAGATAATAGATTTTCCTTTTATCGTTGGAATCAAGAAAAAAAATCGCTTTATGATACATCACTTATAATTACTAATGAACCACTTAATGGTCTTTTGAATACCTGTATTTAGGTTGATAAAATTATTTTTTTTGTATTTACTTATATATTTTTTTGAATTCATTGAGTTATATTTCATATCACCTAGTCTTTCTAGAGCATGTTCGACTTTTATATTATGCATATCATATTTTTTTGTTTGACTAGATATTATGCTCACAAGATCATTAATAGATGTTTCTATACTTGTTGAAATGTTGAAATTATTATAATTTTCTTTTTGATAAAAAGATTTATAAATTGCTGCTGATATATCTGATGCATGTACATAGTCTCTTGTTGTTTTCCCATCTCCATTGATAATAAGAGGTTTATTATCAATAATATTCTTTAAGAAATTGGCAATAATGCTTTTTTTATGCAGTGAATATGGTCCGTATGCATTGCTAAATCTAAGCACTGTTGTTTTAATATCAAATAACTTGGAATACGTTTCGCAAAATGTTTCAATTGCTAATTTACTAGAACCGTATGTAGAGATTGGTGTTTTTATGGTTGTCTCACTCATTGGAGGTTTAGCGTTACCGAACACAGCTCCACTAGATGCAAAAATAAAATTATTTACTTTATTTACTCTACAGGCATCTAAGAAATTAAATGTACCTTTAATATTTATATCAAAAGCTTTCTTAGGATTTTTAATGTTTAAATCAACACCTGATTCTGCAGCAAGGTGAACTACACAGTCTAAATTTTTAGTGATTTGATGTGAAAAATTTGAATTTGTTGTACAAGCATTAACTACAGTTACTCTTGAGTTATTTGCTTTATAATCTTTGATATTCTTAAAATATCTATACTTACATATTGATTCAAGGTATGTAAGATCACTTTTAGATTGATTATCTATAATTATGATTTTTTTGATTGGCTTTTTTTTAATAAGATAATTCACTAAATTTGAGCCAATAAAACCAAGCCCTCCTGTGATTAATATCTTCATTTCCACTTAATCCCAGGATTTATTGTCTTGGGTTTTATATTATTTTTATATTTCATACAATATTCTGCAATTTCTAGAATAATGCTATGCGTCAATTTAGTTGGTTTTAGACCTAATTTTCTGAGATTAGAATGTTTCGCATTATAGTAGTGATTTTCTTTTTCTATTCTCGGGTTTTTGATTTTTTTTATTGTTACATCGACATCAATTTTATTCATTGATGATTTTACAAGTTCAGCAAGCTGTAAAACAGAAAATTGCTCAGTGAATTGGTTGTAGATATTCAACTCTCCTTGTTTCGGTTTATTCTGTAGAGCAATTTTAATACATTCTACCGAATCTTTAATATTTATATAACCTCTAATTTGTTTACCAGATCCATAAACAGTCAAAGGCTTATTAATGACTGATTGCACAATAAATCTATTCAATACAGTTCCAAATATATCATCATACGTAAACATCGGAACGTCATTATCATTTGAGTTTGCATGAGGATAAATACCATAAACAGGACCCTGCATCAGATCAGTACAGCTAAGATTATATAACCTAGTATAAAACCATATTAAATCAGTATCCATAATTTTCGATGTGTGGTAGAGACTTGACCCTTGACGAGGGTATAAAAATTTATCGGACCTCCTATTATGATTAATTTTAATCCATCCCTCCTCTATATCTATATTAGGAGTTCCATATTCCCCCATTGTTCCTAATTTAATTATATGAGTATCTAACTTAAGTTCTTTAACAGCATGAACTATATTAAATGTACTTTCTAGATTATTTCTGATTGTTTCCCAAGAATAGTATTTATTTAGCATAGAGAAAGGTGCAGATGGTAGTTCTGCAAAATGAATAATTGCGCATGGCTTATGTTTTTTGATGATATTCAGAACACTATCATATGCACTGCAATCTAACTGATAAGCAGTATTTTTTACTTTAGATTTTATATTTTTTAATCTTGTTGATACTTTAGGTAAGTTTACTAATGGTGATCGACCTAGTTTTCTCATATATTTTCTCTTTGAGTAATTATCAACCAAGATTAGTTCATCAACATAATCAATAAGACTTATGGTCGTTGACCAACCTAGATAACCATCTGCACCAAATATAAGTACTTTCATTTATTTAACAAAATATTTATAAGGATATTTCTTAAGAAATTTTTTATACCAGTCTAATGTTTCAACTAGTCCATCTTCTAGTTTGTAGATTGGCTTCCATCCAAAGTATTTTTTAAGTTTATTAAAATTCATAAATTGATGTTTAATCTCACCAGTAAGATTCTTATTTTTAAATTTCTTCTTTGTTTCGATATATAAATCCTTGCGATTAGATAAATCACATAATGTCTTAATTATATAATCAACAGTATAACCATGTGTGGTACCAGCATTAAAGATTTCGCCGCTTAAGCTTTTATCTTTATAAATATTATATGCAAGACATGTATATAAGTCACATACGTCTTTAACATAAAGAAAATCTCTTTTATTACTTCCATTACCTCTTGGAACAAATTTACGATATTTTTCTATCTCTAAAATAAAGTCGGGGACTAAAGCTGTAAAGTTTAATTGACCTGGACCATAAATATTTGCAAATCTAGTAATGATTATAGGTAAATTAAATAAATCACTAGAATATGATTTAGAAATCATATCACCACAAGCTTTTGATACATCATAAGGAAATATTGGTCTCAAGTCGTAAGTTTCTTTGTATGGGAGTTTGCTCAAAGGATAAGTTCCGTACGCCTTATCAGAAGACGCTACAATAATTGCTTTGGTTTCACCCTTCTTTCTAAGAGATTCTAATAAGTTAAACGTACCTGTTACATTCGATTGAAAGGTAAGCAAAGGATCGGTTTTTGCTATTGTTACATCAACCTGAGCTGCTAGATGAATACAAACATCTATCTTATTTTTATTAACAAATTTTTGAATCTCATCATAGTTTTGTAGGCTAACTTGAGAGATTTTTATCAATTTACTGATTTTCTCAAATTCAAGAAATTTATTTTTTATTTTATTATTCGTTATTCCAATTATTTTTGCATTTAAATTAGTTAAATATTTGGATAAATTACCACCAATAAATCCATTTATACCAGTAATAAGAACTGATTTATTTTTCCAAAATGATTTAGCTGTATAATTTTTCGATATTTTCATTTGCATGATAGAGTTCTGCAATAGTATTGATTGTTATATGGATGCCGTTATGAATATAGCATTTAAGTAGCTTATTATGTGAGAGTTTAATTAACATATCCTCAAAAGATTTATGTTCATTGAAAATTGAATACAGATTTTTTGAAACATAAAAAAATCCAATATTCATAACTTCATTTAATGTTGGTTTTTCTTCGAATTTTATTACAAAGTCATTACTGTTTCGATGCATAACACCAAACGGAATATTTATTTTATATCCTGAGATTGTTAACAAGTTCTTAGAATCATTATGAAATTCTTTTAAAGAGTCGAGGTTAATATTAGTCAATGTATCACCGTAGCATAGAATGCTATTTGTTTGAAGATCTCTTGTACAGTCTTTTATTCTTTCTATTATTTCAACATCACCAGAATTTACAATTTTATAATTAATATTATTAAATTTTCTAATCATGAATTCTTTAATTTTATCTGACTTATAACCAGTCGCAATTATAAAGTCATTGAATTTATATTTTATAAAATGATTGATTATATATTCAAGTATTGGTTTTTTATTAATCTCTATAAGTGGTTTTGGAATATTTTTTGTGATAGGTCTTAATCTTAATCCTTTACCGCCACACAATATTATTACTGTTTCTTTACTCATTAGTATTTAGATACATCCTATACAAGGGATATGATACGAGCAGCATCATTATCTTAGGAAGATGCGGCGGATAATGAAACATTGATAGAAAAAAAATTATAGGAATAAAATATAAGCAATTCCCCCCTCTCAATATTTCAATTAATGGCTTAAATGCAAATAAATATATTAATAAAATTACACCAATCACTCCATATTGGTCAAAGAAAGTTAAAATATAAAAATCTGATGTTAAGTAGACAAAAGTACCGAGCTCTGATGAGGATATCAAATCATTTTGCATAAACGAGTATGTTAATCCTCTGCCAAAGAATATTTCTAGTATGTTATTATTATAATAGCTTACTAAAGTGTATAATGGCCCACCAGGGATAAATGCTTGAGGTGAACTCTCTTCTTCTACATTTAGTAGCAATATCATATATCCTAGTATGGAGCCAATAAATTTTTGAAATGCAGGAAATTTATCAGAAATATTTTCGATTAGGTAGTAATAATAATTTAATGTTCCAATACTTATAAACATGAGTGCAATAATTGCAACGAATAGTGTTGCGTACTGTTTTTTATATAATAAATATAAAAGGCTTACTAAAAACAGTATCAAATATGCTGTTTTAGAAGTGCTGAATATCACAGCAATAAAACTAAGAAAAGCCCATTTATTTTCATTCTTATGTAATAAATAAAATAATGTAACTAAATGAAATACACCTAGTAATTGAGGAGACCCAACAATACTCCATATCCTGTATAGTCCTAAACTTTTTGCTCCAATTTGATTATCAGATACTACGCCAGACGATGCGTAGAAACTCTCAAAGAAACCTCTAAAACCACTTAAAGATAACAATTGTTCAATAAATGTAAAAACAATACTAATTTTTATAATTAAAATGATAAAGTTTTCAAGTTTCTCTCTGGTATTCACTACAAGTGGCATAAATATAATTGGTAAAAAGTAACTCATAGTTGAAACTCTGAATTCTAATAAATTAAACTGTAAAACTGTAAAAAAATCTACATCAGTTAATAAAGGTCTTATAAAAGTTGCAAATAATGTATGAAGGAGTAAATAAATTAAGAAGAAAATAAAAATAAGAGATTCGCTGGTCTGCACTTTAAATTTTTGTGCGGCATAAAATAAAGAAAATACTAGTAATAGAGTTAGTAATAAAAATTCAATTATAATTGAAGGCGGTTTAATGATACTTTTGAAAATGAAAGCTGTTAAAAGAAAAGCAAGAGTTATTTTGATAGCATTAATGTAATTAAAACTTATATTAGTAGTAATCATAGTAGCCTTTTACTTTTTTAATAAGATGATTGATATTATCATTTTTTATGATTTCTGATCTTTTTATGATTGATTCATTCTTAGGTGTATTAAACCCTTTAATACTTGTAGCAATTCTTTTATATCCATTACTTTTGATTATATTAAATGTATTATTATCGTATGACCCATGTGGCAAAGAAATAGATTCAATAGGCTGCTTAATGATTTTTTCTAAAATATGCTTGCTAGATTGTACTTCGATATTTTGTTTTTCTGAACTTAAATTGCCCAGTTTCGCATGAGTCTTTCCATGAGAGCCAATCTCACTGACTGACAAATCGCTGAGTTCCCTTATATCTTTCGCACTTAAATAATTCTTTTCTCCAATGTTGTCTGATGTAACAAAAAGCGTAAATGGTATATTTAATTTATTGAGTATATCTGCAGCATACATTGTATCTTTATATCCATCATCAATGGTAATAGATATAGTAAAATTACTTGAGAATGATGTAGAAAGAGGTTCTACTTCAAAGTTTTCTTTGATAAACATCATATGTTCTCTGAATTTATCTATAGGGATACTCATGCCGTACGTGTCATGACTTAATTTCATGCCAAAAGCATGATAAATAAGCGTACGATTACCTACATGATTACTAAATCTTTTGAAAGAGTTATAGTAAAGAAATGCAATAATATCTTTAATGATATTTTTGATCATTAAGTTTCAGCTAATATTTTTTTGGCGCGAGAATATAAAAGAAAAAATTAAATAAACAAAAGCAATGAAGCCGCCTAAAAATGTTCCAAGGAAAACAATTAACTTTCTCTTAGGCGCATGCCTGACTTGTGGCACTGTTGCGGCTTGATCTAGTTGAGCAGATCTAACATCACTAACTTTTACAGTTATTGTTTCTAATGATTTTGCTTTTTGCTCAAGCTGGCGTAAACCTGATATGAATGAGTCAGTATTTTTTCTTTTTTCTAAGGCGTTTATTTCTGCGCTTAAGGCTCTGGTACCATATAAATAGATAGGATTTTTAGAGTGGATACTTTCATCCTCAGAGAGAATAACGCTTTGTTGATTAGATATCCCTGGCTCTCTATCATTAATGCCAAGTTCTCTAGCTATAATCAAAGCTTCTTCTAACTGTACAATCCTATCCTGAGTAATTTTTCTTTCAAGATTTTTCTTGCTTATTATTTCTGACTCGAATGTTTTTTTTGTATTTTTTATCAATATATTTATACCATCAACAAAGTCTTGACTGGTACTATTACTTACCATTTTAATATAATCATTAAGCCAAGATGCTGCTTGTTCAGGGTTGGTATGAATAAAGCTCACGGTCAAGAATTGTTGTTCCCTAAAGTCTCGGGAAGTAATTTTTGACTCAAGTACAAAATTAAGATTCTTATAAAAATTATTTGTAAATGACTTCTCTAAATCATTTTCATCAAAATGTTGGTGCAAGTTATTATCGAAAAAATATTTTCTCTGGTATTTTCTTGATTGAAGATTTAACATGAATACGCGGTATACAGTAGAAGGAGTTATTTCTTCTCTGGACAATCTGTATCCATCATCTAAAAAGACATTTAAAGGTTGAGTATATCGACTCTCTGGAGGTATGAGATATGCCTGGGCTTTATATGTTTCCTCTTTATGAAATGCATATATTACAGACAAAATAAAGCTGGTAGCAATAATACCAATCAATATACTCTTTTTTTGAATTATCCTATCGAATATCGATGATAAATTGATTTCTTCACTCATTATTTTTCTCATCCAACTGCGTGACTTTAATTTCTTTTTCCAATTCCCTTAATTCTGCTTTAAGTTTATCATATTCTTTACTTTTTCTGTCAAAAAAACTTACTGTTAGCCTAGCTTTTTCCTGAAGCCCTTTTGGAGTTAAGTAATATGAATATGCTCTTTTATTCTTACTATTCGTAAAGTTTCTTGCTTTAACTATCCCCTTATTAATAAGTGCTCTCAAAATATAATTTATTTTACCAAGACTTATATTTAAAGATTGTGAAAGCTCTCTCTGGCTTATCTTCTGAGTATCATTAATGTATTTCATGACAAGATAATCTTGATCATTAATATTGTTTGAGTCTTTATTAATTTTTTTAGTCACATTTATTATCTCTTACTATAATACTTTTTGTGTATGCGCTTATCCTTGAAATATCAATTATCATCCCTGCTATAAATAAATAAAAAATATTAAACGATATAATTAGTGATAAACTTTTTTTAGATTTATAAATTGGTATAAGTATAGCTCTTGATACTAAATAAGTTATCATCAGTATTAAAAAAATTTGAGGTGATAAGAAAAGGATTATTAAGGAAATTATAGTAAGCAAGATATATATAATTGGTTTCTTATCACCAGTTGCTTTCCAAGCATCTAAAGAGTATGAATAAACTTTTCTAGCTCCGTTTGGTAATGAATTTGTATAATTTATACCAAGATATTTAAGGATAACTTTATCATTAATTGATCGTTTGAGATTATGATGATGAAATTTTTTTATAAAATCAGTATCATAACTTGCTCTAGCCTTACTCAAGAACAAACCGATAAGATTAAAAACATTTCTCTTAATCAATGATCCCGGGAGACATATTTGGTTATGTTTAAAACCATATGTTTGTGCTATGAAAGATTTATCAATAATGTTTTCTCCATCTGTAAATATTCTAATAGATACCATGTCAGAGTTGTTTTTGTTCATTTGATTTAATGATGACTTGAGCCAGTTTGAAGGAATGTCTAATCCGCAATCAACATATGCAACAATTTTTTCTTCTGAAGACTTAATACC